>RHMF01003232.1_pt1 | contig 17211 bp, 15 predicted proteins | sample 5365151 | NCBI WGS metagenome assembly RHMF01 (sample SAMN10266501, study PRJNA497801) | feces metagenome | isolation source: feces | host: Bos taurus | place: China: Prairie of Fairy Mountain | collected 2017-08-14 | reverse complement strand
AGATTGGAGTAAATTCCAAGCATTCATTGACGGAGAAGTACGTTACAACTCATTGAAGAAAGCATTCCCAGAAGAAGCAGCACAATTATTTGCAGCCTCAGAAGAAAATGCAAAATGGCGTTACGAATCTTACAAGAGAATGGCATCAATGGAATGGAATAAATAATCCAACCTAAGAGTCATAAAAACAAAAAGGGAAATCCTCAAAGGGTTTCCCTTTTCTTATTTTAAGGGGAAAATGTGAAAATTTGCTCAAAAATAAGGCGGATTATGTGAAAAAAAGATATGAAAATTTGCTCAAAAATAAGGCGGATTATGTGAAAAAAAGATATAAAAACATAGGGGATTATGTGAAAATGATTATCTTTATATTCTTATTTTCAGTTAATTGGCATTAAAAATAGTGTAAAAAGAAAAAAAGATGCTTTTTTGTAGATGTAAAATGATACTTTCAAGTAATTATCTCTATAAAGTATCTTTTGGTGTAATAGATACTTTTCTGTTTCTTATCTCGGAATAATAAGTATGTCCGAAGTACAAAATTCGTATAACGAATTGCCAACCTAAATACAAAAGAACCAAATAAGAGTCAAAAATAATTTGGTCGGTTTTAGTTTTTGATATACATTTGCATACATAAACTAAAAGACAGTGTGAAGATTTTATAATTAAAAGGGAAAATTATATGAAGAAGATATTTAATTTACGAAATAACGTAATTCTATTGACGTTATTTTGTTGTATATTTGCGATAATTTTGTTTTTTGATTTAGAAAATGTTAATAAAGAATGTTGGGTTTTTATAAATATTATAGACCCTTTGTGTGATATTATTAAGAAATCTAATGATAATAGCTTTTGGGGAACATTTGGAGATTTTTTCGGAGGTGTTATAGGAACTATTTTGACATTGATAAGTGTTATTTATGTAGTAAAAACTTTTAGAGAACAACAAAAAGAAGCAAAAACTCAAAGATTTAATGATATGTTTTTTGAACTATTGAGGGTATATCAAGAACAAGTAGAGGAATTGTGTATAAAAGGTAAAGATGGAAAAGAATATTGTGGGAAAGAATTTTTTGAGTATGGACAAAGAGATATTTCAAATAAAGTTACTGATGCTTTAGATAAACTAAATAGAAATAGTTATTATATCAGAGATTTTGTGTTACTTAAAAATACAAAAAAAATTGATTTTGCTAAACTAAATAGAATTAGTTATTATATCAGAGAAATTGTGTTACTTAAAAATAGTTATTCTCCTTTTTATCTAGAAAACAGAAGTAAACTTGCTCCTTATTTTAGGACGTTATATAGAATGTTTGAAGTATTAGAAAATAATGAAAAATTATTAGGTAATAAAGTGAAAGAATATGCAAAAATAATCAGAGCTCAATTATCGGAATCTGAATTATTCTTTATTAGATATAATGCATATAGTTTCTATGGTGAGAATTTACAAAAACATATAAATAAATACAATCTATTGAAACATTTGCCTGTTTTTGAATTAGTTGAATTTAAAAATGTGTGTGATAATGATAATATTGGTATAAAAAGTGAGAATTCTGAAAGTATAAATGCTATTTATTATGATATTCGCAAAACTCTAAAAGATATTTTATATAATAGTAATCAAAAATATAAATTAGGTACATCTAAACTTATAGAATTGTCAAAGTTTACTGAAAAACATAAATTATTTATAACTTTACAAGAAAAATATAAAATTGAGTTTAAATATACAATGGATAAAAGCGTTAAAAAAATAACTCATCCAAACTTTAATTTCTTTGATAACCTTAATCAATCACAAAAGAATATATTGCTTGGATTATTTATTAATGAACTGTTTTTTGATTCTAACTTTTCTGAATTTAACAAAAGAATTTCTAAAGGAGAAGGTGTAGAAATAAAAGAATATTCAAATAATAATGAGAACCAAATTATTATAACGATAGAGAATAAAAACAGAAAACCACTCAGGTTAAAGAAAGTATGATCATAATCAGAAAGATGATTAAGTAATCTTTCTTTTATTAAACAAACAGGGAAATCCTCAAAGGGTTTCCCTTTTCTACTTCCACAAAGTCTCTTCTCTGATTTCGTCAAAGGTGATTTCGTAGCCGTAGGAAGAGAAAAGTTTTGCGATATACTCTTGATCTTCTGGGGTAATTGGCATTTTGCCGTTTCTTCTTTCGTAATAATAAGTATGACCGAAGTGATTTATCAATTCTTTTCGCATATTAACAATATCTTTCGCTTTAACCTCCTCAAAAGAATTTTTCATGCCGTATGCAACTCTTACTTTTTTATTTTCTAAGAAATATTTACAATTTGTTTCGTTGAATTTCAAAACATTAACTGCAACCATCAAATCACTATCCTCGCTATTTCTCAGAGCGACTATTCTTCTTAAACATTTTTCTCCAAGTAAACATTTCTCATTCCAACAAACAATGAAACTATTAGGTCTGTTTTCAAAATTAATATCCATTTCCATACTATTATTTTATTATTAAAACGCAAAAAACTATCACTTTATTACATTACATCAGCTTCGTACTATTAGTTTAATCGCATTAAAGTGGTAGTACGAACGCATTAAAATACTATTTTAAACAGATTAAAACAGACTTAAACAATAGGAAAAAATTAAAATATACTTAGTTTAGAAAAATAAAAAAGCTTCTTATAGAAATTATCACTTTTTTTACAACTTTTTTTTCAAATTTAAATAGCGAAAATATTTTTTTAACAATTACTTTCTTTGTCTTGTCAAAGGTTTAGTTAGGTTTGTAAAAAACATTGTTAATAAGTCTGAATAATTATTGATAATTTAGAACAAATCTTCTTTGTATTTTTGCTACAAATTTAACTAAGGTTTTATGGAATGGGTTTTGTTTCAAATGGAGGAAGAGAATGATAAAACACTCAATGCGGAATCGCTTTTGAGTATGCCTCTTATGGAACAAAAACCAAAGAAATATAATAAGAAAACAGAAGAGAAAGATATGTCTAAGACAGTTTTAGAAAGAGAAGAGATTATAAAATCATCGTCAGAGTACTTTAAAGGAGATGCTTTGGCAGCAGATGTGTGGGTAAATAAATATGCGTTGAGAGATGGTGAAAAGATTTATGAGCTTAATCCTGATCAAATGCACAGACGTTTAGCAAAGGAATTTGCTCGTATTGAAAATAAGTATGAAAATCCGCTTTCAGAACAAGAAATCTATGAATTACTTAAAGATTTCAAATACATAATTCCACAAGGAAGCCCAATGTCAGGTATAGGAAATGACTTTCAAGTGGTTTCTTTGTCGAATTGTTTTGTGATTGGTAATTCTGAAAATTCAGATTCTTATGGTGGAATCTTAAAAATTGATGAAGAGCAAGTTCAATTGATGAAAAGAAGGGGCGGAGTAGGACATGATCTTTCTCATATTAGACCAAAATTCTCTCCTGTTAAAAACTCGGCTCTTACTTCAACAGGTATTGTTCCTTTTATGGAAAGATATTCCAACACAACTAAAGAAGTTGCACAAGGAGGTCGTAGAGGTGCTTTGATGTTATCAATATCAATTAAGCACCCTGACGCAGAAGATTTCATTGATGCAAAGATGGAGCAAGGAAAGATAACAGGAGCAAATGTTTCTGTTAGAATTGATGATGAATTTATGCGTTGTGTTGTAAGTGGAAAGCCATACAAACAACAATATCCTATTGATTCTAAAAATCCTTCTGTTGTAAAAGAAATAGATGCGAGAGCATTGTGGAAAAAGATTATTAAAAATGCTTGGCAAAGTGCAGAGCCTGGCGTTTTATTTTGGGATACAATAATCCGTGAATCTGTTGCTGATAGTTATGCTTCTTTTGGTTTTAAAACTATTTCTACAAATCCTTGTGGAGAAATACCATTGTGTGCATACGATAGTTGTCGTTTATTAGCAATTAACCTATATTCATACGTTAAGAATCCGTTTACCGATAAAGCAGAGTTTGATTTTGAATTATTTTCTGAACATGTTCAAAAGGGACAAAAGCTTATGGACGACCTTATCGATTTAGAAATTGAGAAAATTGAGAAAATATTAGAAAAAATAGAGTCTGACCCTGAGGATGATGAAATAAAGAGAGTTGAAAAGAATCTTTGGTTGAATATTAAGTTGAAATGCTTAGAAGGAAGACGTACAGGATTTGGAATAACAGCCGAAGGGGATATGTTAGCTGCGATGGGATTAACATACGGTAGTGATCAGGCGATAGATTTCTCGGTTGAGGTTCACAAAACCTTAGCTTGCTCAGCTTATCGTTCATCATCTTTAATGGCAAGAGATAGAGGTTCATTCCCAATCTATGATTCAAAATTAGAAAAAAATAATCCATTTATTCAAAGATTAAAATCCGTAGATGCAGATTTATATAAAATGATGTTAGAACATGGAAGAAGAAATATAGCATTGCTTACAATAGCTCCAACAGGTAGTGTGAGTATATGCACTCAAACATCTTCTGGAATAGAACCTGCATTCTTGGTTTCTTATAAACGTAGAAGAAAAGTAAATCCAAATGACAGTAATGCGACTATTTCATTCTACGATAAAGAAGGACAAGCTTGGGAAGAATATAATGTATTGCATCATAAATTTGCTGTATGGGCAGAAATAAACGGATATGATGTGAAATCATTAGAAAAACTTCCTGAGGCTAAATTGCAAGAAATTATAGCTTTATCACCATATAACAATGCAACTGCAAACAATATTAATTGGGTTAATAAAGTGAAGATGCAGGGTGCAATACAAAAATGGGTTGATCATTCAATTTCTGTAACAGTTAATATTCCTAAGGAAACAACAGAAGAAGTAGTTGCTCAAATTTATCAAACTGCATGGGAATCTGGTTGCAAGGGAATGACTATTTATAGAGATGGTTCAAGAGATGGTGTATTGGTTTCTCATTCTACAAAAGAAACTTCGTCTTTTACAGAAACAAAAGCTCCTAAACGTCCTAAAAAATTAGATGCAGAGATAATTCGCTTCCAAAATGACAAAGAAAAATGGATTGCAGTTGTAGGATTATATGATGGAAGACCATACGAAATATTCTCAGGAAAAGCAGAAAACTTTCTTTTACCTCCATCGGTTGATAAGGGTTGGGTAATAAGAGTGAAGGAAGGTAATATGCCTGCAAGATATGATTTCCAATTCCTTGATCAAGACGGATATAAAGTAACAATTGAAGGATTGTCGCGAATGTTCAAAAAAGAATATTGGAACTATGCAAAACTTATTTCTGGAATCCTTCGTCATGGAATGCCAATTCAAAATGTAATAGAATTAGTGTCTAAACTTACTCTTGATACAGATACAATCAATACTTGGAAAAATGGAATTGCTCGTGCCTTGAAACGTTATGTAAAAGACGGAACAGTGGTAGAGGGAGAAAAATGCCCACAATGTGGTGATGCTGTAATATATACAGGAGGCTGTAAGCAATGTGCTTCTTGTGGTTGGAGCAAATGTAGTTAGGAAATGATAATTCAAAAAAGCATAAGATGAAATACGGAATATTCTTTTTCTTATTTTGTCTTATGCTTTTTTCATATCCGTTGTTTTCACAAACAACAAATGATTTTATTCAAAGCAGAATAAAACAAATAGAGGATATGGAGATTTCTTCTGAGGCAAAAGAAGAATTAATAGAACAACTCTACTATTTAAAGTCAAATCCACTTAATTTAAATTCTGCAAAACAAGCCGATTTACAACTTTTAGGCTTAGATGATTTCCAGATTTTTTCGCTTCAACACTATATAAGAGAAACAGGAGAGTTGAAAAGTATATATGAACTATCATTTATCAATGGCTTTACAAAGGTGCAAATAGATGAAATAAAAGATTTTATATGTGTAAAGCCAATTGATTGGAAACCTTCTCTTCGATTAGACTCTGTTTTTGCAAAAGCAAATCACGAAATCCGTACACAATATAAACAAGTATTAGAAAAATCAAAAGGTTATCTAAGAGAAGATAGAGATAAAAAAGGCTATAAAGGTCAGCCTTTTGCTTCACAGATTAGGTATAAGTTTAATTATTTCGATAGATTGGAGTTTTCCTTTGTAGGAGATAAAGATGCAGGAGAACCTTCCTTTGTGGATTATTATTCAATGCAATTCACAATAAGAGAAATAGGTGTTTTGAAACAACTAACATTAGGGGATTATCGTCTAAACTTTGGAGAAGGATTGGCAATAGGGCAAGGATTTTCTCTTTCCTATTTAAATAATGATGCAACCTTAAAAAATAAAAATTTTGGTATAAAACCACATAATTCAAGCACAGAATATGGTTATAATAAAGGTGTTGCGACAAATATAAAGTTGTGGAATACTGATCTTTTCTTATTTGCAAGTATGGATAAGATAGATTATTCGGGAAGTATTCTTACAACGGGCTTGCATAGAACGGAATCGGAACTTTTGAAAAAAGATTCCAACCTTGCAAGAATGATAGGAGGGCATTTAAACTATGAAAATAAAGGCTTGCAATTAGGAACAACCCTTCTTTATTACGATTACGCAGACTCAATAAAGCATTCCTCGCAAGAATATCAACAATATTACTTCTCAGGCAAACAAAATAGCGTAATTTCGGCTAATGCGTCCTATCTTTACAAAAGAATTAGATTATTTACAGAGGTCTCAATGAGTCAAAATAAAGCTACTGCCTCAATATTAGGCTTGCAAATAAATCTTGCTTATAAAACAACGCTTTCAGCCTCAGTAAGAAATTACGAAAAAGATTATCAAAATTTCTATTCCAATGCCTTAGGCGTTCAATCAAAAGTTGCGAACGAACAAGGCTTTAATCTTAATTTTGCTCACAGGGTAAATCATAAGTTAAGTTACTATATAGCAACCGATTTATTTAAATTTCCATATAAAACCTATATAAGCCAAGAAGGAGCAATGGGATTGAAGATAAGAGGTGAGATAAATTACAATCCAAATCAAACAACTCATTTGCGATTAACCTATAAGTTCAATAATAGAGAAGAAGATGTAGAAATTGAAAATAAAGAAATTCTACATTTTAATATACTTCAACAACTTCAACTCTATTTTCAAACCGAGATAACAAACGCCTTACACTTGCATTCAAGAGCAGGTTATTCTCACACCAATAATTACGAATCAAATACAAATAATGGTTATTATTTTCTTGTAGAAGGGATATATAAAACAAAAAATATTCCTTTACAAATCAATTTAAGATACGCATATTTTGATACAAAAAACTATGATAATCATTTTTCTGTTTACGAATATAACCTTCCGTTGAATTATTCTACAGCTTTATTTTATGATAAAGGACATAGAGTATATTTGTTCTTGAAAACAAATCTTACAAAGCGTATTGGAATATCTCTTCGTTATGCAATTACACTTTATTCCAATAAAAAAGTAATATCATCAGGCAACGATCAAATTCTTTCTTCGCATAAGCAAGACATTGGCTTTCAATTACATATAAAACTCTAAATTTTTGAAAAATTTTTCTTTACTTTTTTATTTTTTTTCTTTGCTTTTTTGAATTTTTTCTTTACTTTTTTTAAAAAAAACAAAGAAAAAAAGGAGAGAATTTTTCAACTCTCTCCTTTCAATCAAGTACATCTGGCCGGAATCGAAAGTACATCTGGCCGGAATCGAACCGGCACGGGTGTTACCCCACTAGATTTTGAGTCTAGCGCGTCTACCTATTCCGCCACAGATGCGTTTGCAACTCAAATTCGTTTGCAAAAGTACTACTTTTTTTTAAAGTAGCAAATAATTTGCGTTTTTTTTTTAAGTTTAAGAAAATGTGCGTAACTTTGCAACTTGAAAAAAGGAATTTCAATATTAGGTAAAGTTATGTCAGAAAAAGAACAAAAAGATACGACTGCTCTTTTTACAGGTAGAGCAACAGCGTATTTAGCTAAGAAAATCTCAGATGTTTATCAAAAACCATTGGGTGATTCTATCGTTTTGCAATATGCAGATGGTGAGTTTCAACCTTCTTTTGAGCAAAACATAAGAGGTTGCGATGTTTTTATAATTCAATCTACATTCGCACCTTGTGATAATATTATGGAGTTGTTAATGCTTGCTGATGCTGCAAAGAGAGCTTCTGCAAAAAGAATAATTGCGGTTATTCCTTACTTTGGCTTTGCTCGTCAAGACAGAAAAGATAAGCCAAGAGTGCCAATTGCTGCAAAACTTATGGCAGATTTGTTGCAAACAGCGGGTGTGAACAGAGTAATAACAATAGATTTACACGCAGACCAAATTCAAGGATTTTTTGACATACCTGTTGATCACCTTTTGGCTTCTTCAATTTTTATTCCTTATCTAAGAGGTCAAGATGTTGCAACAGAAGATTTATTGTTTGCTTCTCCTGATGTTGGAGGAACAAAACGTGCAAGTCAGTATGCAAAAACATTGGGTACAGGCTTTGTTATGTGCTACAAACAAAGAAATAAACCTAATGAAATAGGCACAATGCAACTTATAGGTGATGTTAAAGGAAAACATGTTATCTTAGTTGACGATATAATTGACACAGGAAATACATTATGTAAAGCAGCAGAACTTATAAACGAATGTGGTGCTGCAAGTGTAAGAGCAATGATTACTCACCCTGTGTTAAGTGGAGATGCAATAGAAAAAATAGAAAAATCTTGTATGACAGAGTTGATAGTAACTGATACAATTCCGTTAAAAAGACCAAGCGACAAGATAAAAGTTCTTTCAACTGCTTCAATTTTTGCAGAAGCAATTAGAAGAGTTGAAAATTATGAATCTATTGCAGACTTTTATGAAATAGCAGTAAAACAAAAAGGTGTTGTAGAAAGATTCTAACACCATTAAAATTATAAATTAATTAATAAAAAACTTTAAAAGAAAATGAAAACAGTATCTATGAGTGGTTCTCTAAGAGAGAACGTAGGGAAAAAAGATGCTAAGGCTTTACGTAAACAAGGATTAGTACCTTGTGTTATTTACGGTGGAGAAGGTGAACAAATAAGATTCACTGTTCCTCAAATGGCATTTAAACCATTGTTGTTTACTCCTGACACTAATTATGTTGAATTAGAAATAGCAGGAAACAAATATATGGCTATATTACAAGAAATCCAATATCACCCTGTAACTGATGAGGTGTTACATGCTGATTTCTTACAAATATTTGACGATAAACCAATTTCAGTTTCTATACCAGTTAAAACATTTGGTACAGCTCCTGGGGTATTACAAGGGGGAAAACTTATGCTTAAATTACGTAAGCTAAGAGTTAAAGGTTTACCTAATGATATACCACAATATGCAGAAGTTTCTATCAATGGATTGGAAATTGCACAAGGAGTTAAAGTTGAACAAATCAACATAGAAAAAGTTGAATTGTTAGATGTTAAATCAAGCGTTGTAGTTTGGGTTAAACCTACTCGTGCTTCTGCTGGAAGATAGTTAGATTTAATAAGAATAGGTATAAGGCTGTGCTGTTTATGTGCAGCCTTTAATTTTTTTAATATGAAATATTTAATAATAGGCTTAGGTAATCCAGGCTCAGAGTATGAAAATACTCGCCATAATATAGGTTTTATGGCTCTTGATAGAATGGTAAAAAATCTAAATATAGATAATAAATCCAATGATTATAAATTCTCTCTTGAGCGTCATGCTTATGTTGCAGAGGTTAAGGTAAAAGGACGAACAATTATTTTGGTTAAACCAACGACTTTTATGAATCTTAGTGGTAAGGCTGTAAAATATTGGGTTGATAAAGAAAAAATACCTATTGAGAATGTTTTGGTAATTGTTGATGATTTAGCTTTAGATTTAGGTACAATACGTCTTAGAATGGGCGGTGGAGATGGTGGACATAATGGTTTAAAAGATATTATTGCTTGTTTGGGACACAATAAGTTTAATAGACTTCGTTTTGGCATAGGAAGTAATTTTGCAAGAGGAAGACAAGTAGATTTTGTTCTTGGCAAAATAGAGGGTGATGATATGGCAGTTGTTGACCCTAAATTGGATATGTGTTGCGATATAATCAAATCTTTCGCTACTATCGGTATGGATAGGACAATGAATATGTATAATGGGAAATAGGTTTTAAACCATTTGAGAAATTTCTAAAATATAATCAGCAACATCTTTTGGTAAGATGCTTTGCATGCATTCGCATTTTATTGTTTTTTTGCAATTGTTGCATGATTTGTCTTTGCAAAATATTTTAACGTATTTACCTATTGGTCGCCAGCGTTCTGGATTGATTGGACGCATTGGTGGGAATAAACCAATTGCGTGCTTATTTAGCACAGCGGCAACGTGCAATGGTCCTGTTCCTGATGCAACTAATGCATTTGAGTTATTGATGAGGTTTATGTATTGTGATAAAGAAAGTTTACCACTTAAATCAAAAACATTATCATATTGTTCTTTAAATAACTCATTCCTGAATAAAACTCCTTCTTCTTCTGAACCACAAACGAAAATTCTAAATTTATTTTTATCTAATCTTTCAATTAAGTCTTTAAAGTTATCTAATCCCCATTCTCTTCCATTACCCTTGCTTTTTGGATGTAAAATTAATTTGAAGTAATTAGAGTTTTCTGACAATATGTCTGCACAAGAAGGAACTCTTTCGACATTTAGATTTAAAAAGTTATCAATATGTTCAAATTTAATTTCTTTATTAAATCCTTTAATTTTATGAAGTAAAGTTGTGTTTAGTATTGATTCGTGTTTGTTTGAGCGTTTACGAGAGAAATGTGAAAGTTTATTACAATAAAGCCAATTATAAATTCTATGAGACGTTCCTATACGATTTTTAATTCCTACTTTTTTGCATATTTTTGCAACTTCTTTGTTAGGAAAAACGTGCAAGACAATATCAATACGTTGTTCTTGTAATATTTTGTATCCATTAATTGGGTCTTTTTTTATTTCATCCCAATTAAGAAAAACATCAACATCTTTAGATAACGAAATTATAGGCTCAGTATAACTTTTGCCAAGAAATAAAACGGTCGATGAGTTGAAATATCGCTTAATTATACCAGCCATAGGAAGAGTTAATACAACATCTCCTATCCCGTCTGTCCTACTTATTAGTATTCTCATTGTCATTTAATTCTTTGAGTTTCGCATATTTCAAAAAGGTTGCTGTGGCTGAGAGTTTACACACTTGATAACCAGCATAGCCATCAAGGAAACCTAACTTGAAAATATAGTCTTTAAGAAATTTCCATTTAGGACGAAAATACAATCCAAACAAACTTACTTTCTTGCCATTCTTATGAGCTTCTTGTGCAGTCAAAGTGGTGAATTTGTCAAATTGTTGCAAGTGTGAAGATGTATTTTTATAGGAATAATGCAATAAATCTCCTTTTAAAGGGATTATTTGAGTGTTTTCAGGCAAAAATAAGGTTTCATGAACAAGTTCTCCTTGCCATTTTACGCTTTGTTTATTGAATATTCTTATTTTTTTATCAGGATACCAGCCGCAATGTTTTATCCAACTGCCACAATAATTTGTTAAACGAGAAACTTCATAGACTTTTAAGAGATTTTCATCTAATTCTTTGAGTTTAAGAATACTTTCTTTAAGCTGTTGTGATAATAATTCGTCTGCGTCTATTGAAAGTATTGTATTGAATGTTGTTAGAGAGTTGGCATAATTTTTTTGTTCAACGTATCCTAACCATTTTTGAGAATAACATTTTACTTTGCTATATCTTTTTGCAATTTCAACAGTCTTATCTGTTGAAAAAGAATCAACAACTATTATTTCATCAACGATTTGCTCAATAGATTCTATACAAGAAGATATATTGTCTTCTTCGTTAAAGGTTATTATAACAGCAGAAATTTGCATCTCTATAAGATTTGATCTACGTCTTTAAATACAAATTCCTTTATTGCAGGTTGAAGACTTTTTACGTCTATAATGCTTATTTTTTTCTTAGGAAAAGCTTTATCCATAGCCATGTCTACTTTATGAGCAAAGCCTTCTGGTTTTTTCCCTTTAAAATCTACGTATATAGTTATGTTTTTTGGTCTTTTTTCTTGCGTTGAAACGAATGCTTTGTGAGCCCAAGCTGATTTAATATCAAAAGCTTGCAACTCAGAAAGTATATTTTTTATTAGATTTTTTCTACTTCTTTTTGCCCACCAACCTGGTTTGCGTTGTTTTTCTTTTAATCCTTTAACTAATTGTTTATTGGCTTTTTGATCTATCATAAAATTCATATTTTAGATTTTAACTAAGCCCGCAAATCCCATAAATGCCATAGCTAAAATGCCTGCTGTAATTAAAGCGATAGGGATTCCTTTTACTCCTTTTGGTACTTGAACAAGTTCTAAATGCTCTCTAAGTCCAGCAAATATAACCATTGCTAAGGTGAATCCTAATGAAATTCCTATAGAGTAAGTTAAACCTTCTAACAAGTTGTATCCTTTTTGAATAACTAAGATAGATATTCCTAATACTGCACAGTTTGTTGTAATCAAAGGAAGAAATACTCCTAAGGCTTGATATAATGATGGACTGATTTTCTTTAATATTATTTCCACCATTTGAACTAATGCGGCAATAACTAAAATAAATACAATTGTTTGTAGAAATTCTATTTGTAAAGGTTCAAGTATAAATTCTTGTAATAAGAATGTTACCACTGTTGAAAGAGCCATCACGAACACTACTGCAGCTCCCATTCCTGCTGCTGTGCTAACTTTTGTTGAAACGCCTAAGAAAGGACAAATTCCAAGAAATTGCGAAAGAATTACGTTGTTTACGAAAACCGCAAAAATGATTATAGCTAAGTATTCCATTGTATTTTATTTTATATTTTTTGCAAAACTAATGTTTTTTCTTTAAATGCAGAAAAAAAACATTAATTTTTTTTATTTTTGTAGCATAAATTATAATTGAAATGGATTTTTTTTATAGAGAGTTTTGTCCAAATAGGGATGAAAGTAAAACTATATTAATTGCGCATGGTTGGTTGGGTATGGGAGAACATTGGCTTAAAATAGCAGAATTTTTAGCCGATAATGGTTTTCATGTATTAGTCCCTGATTTGCCAAATCATGGTAGGAGTTTTCATACAGAGGAATTTTCTTATGATGAAATTGCTGTTTTTTTGCATGATTTTTTAGAAAAAAAGAAAATATCAGAAAAACCGATACTTATAGGACATTCTATGGGTGGTAAGTTAATTATGAAAATGGCAGATTTATTCCCTGAAAATTATGAAAGATTAGTCGTTATTGATATTTTGCCGATTCGTTACACATTTCTTCTTGAATCAGATGGTGTGGCACAGGTTATACTGAATACTGATATAGAAAATTTTTCTACTCGTGGAGAAATATTGTCACATTTTAAGAGTTATATTAATGATAAAGGTTGGTTGGCTTTGATTATGCAAAATATTCAATGTGCGAGTTTAGATAATAAAACCATTTTATCATGGAAATCAAACGCTCCTATGTTAGCTAAAAATATGGATAAGGTTGCAGATGAGGTAAAGTTAGGTAAAATAAGTACACCTTGTCTTTTAATAAGAGGAGATAGCTCTGAATTTACTAAAGGAGAAGATTTACATGTTTTTAAAGAAAAGTTTCCTTGTTCAAAAATAGTTACAATAGATTCGTGTGGACATTGGGTTATGGTAGATAAACCACTTTTATTTTTAAAACAACTTTTATCTTATACAGGTGTTAATTAGTAGAAAAAAATATTTTTATGTATCTTTGCACGATAAAAATTTTACATTATGCAAATTCAAATTGAAATCATCTTATTGGTCTTATCATTCTTATTCTTTTTAAGTGTGTTTGCAGGTAAGGCAAGTTCTAAATTTGGGGTACCTTCCTTATTATTGTTCTTAGGCGTAGGAATGTTGGCTGGTAGTGATGGATTAGGGGTGGAATTTGATGATATATATATGGCTCAAGCGATAGGAACAGTCGCTTTGTGTATTATATTGTTCTCTGGTGGTATGGATACAAAGGTAAATGAAATAAAACCTGTGCTTGTGCAAGGAGTTTTATTATCTACTTTTGGAGTATTAATAACAGCCTTAATTATGGGCTTGTTAATTTGGTGGGTTTTAGGAGCAACAATGGCAAGTGCAGGAATTGGCTTTATGACTTCTTTATTATTAGCCTCTATTATGTCTTCTACCGATTCTGCATCTGTATTTTCTATATTGCGTTCTAAGAATTTGCATTTAAAACAGAATCTAAGACCGATGTTAGAGCTTGAAAGTGGAAGTAATGACCCTATGGCATATCTTTTGGTTTTAACACTTGTTGATATTATTTCACTTGGTTCTACTCCAAGTATATTGGTTATTATTGGTAAGTTAATAATGCAACTTGCAATAGGTGCTGGTTTGGGATACGCTTTGGGTAAATTTGCTATTTTTGTAATAAATAGAATAAAAATAGGTAATGATTCTCTTTATCCTATTTTAGTTTTAACTTTCTGTATATTTATTTTTTCAGCAACCTACTTTTTGCAAGGTAATGGTTATTTAGCTGTATATATAGCAGGTTTAGTAATAGGAAATTCAAAGTTTGTACACAAACGCTCTTCCATTAAATTTTTTGATGGTTTAGCTTGGTTGTTTCAGTTGATAATGTTCTTGATGTTAGGATTGCTTGTAAACCCAAGTGAATTACTCCCTATAATATTACCTTCTGTGATAATAAGTTTGCTAATGATATTTATCGCCAGACCATTATCGGTATTTTTATGTCTTTTGCCTTTTAAAAAGATGACTCTTAAAGCAAAAACATACGTTTCTTGGGTGGGGCTAAGAGGAGCTGTGCCAATTATTTTTGCAATTATGCCATTAGCAGCAGAATTGCCTAATTCACAATTGATTTTTAATATAGTTTTTTTCTGTACCTTAGTTTCTTTATTGATACAAGGCACTTCACTGCCAATAGTTGCACGTTGGTTAAAGTTAGCTGAAAAATCAAAAGACGTATCTAAATTAAAAGATTTTGATATAGATGTTTCCAATGATATAAAAACTGTTTTAGCAGAAGTGGAATTAAATGAAAATACATTTGAAGTAGGAAATCGTTTGATGGATATAAAACTACCAGATAATTCTTTGGCTGTTATGGTTAAAAGAGAAGAGAAGTATTTTGTTCCAACAGGAAAAACAGAATTAAATCCAAAAGATAAACTCCTTATAATGACAGATGATTATGATTCTTTACAAGAAGTTTATAAAAAATTAAAAGTAGAAAAGTAAAAATTAAACACATAATAGAAAAATGAAAAAAAAATGAAAATATTAGTATTAAATTGCGGAAGTAGTTCTATCAAATATCAATTGATAGATATGGATAACAATGCCACACTATTGGCAAAAGGATTATTAGAAAGAATAGGTTTAGAAATGGGTGAATTTACTCATAAACCTGTTGGAAAAGATAAATATTATGTACAACAACCTATACCAGATCACAAAGCTGGTATCAAAATGGTGTTAGAAGCTTTGGTAGATGAAAAAATAGGAGTTATAGCTTCATTGACAGAAATCAATGCTTGCGGACACAGAGTTGCACACGGAGGAGAAATATTCAAACAATCAGTTTTAGTAGGCGAAAAAGAAAAAGAACAAATAAGAGCATTATTTGCATTAGCACCACTTCACAATCCTGCAAATCTTCAAGGAATAGAAGCAATGCAAGCAATATTACCAAATGTTCCTCAGGTAGCAGTGTTTGATACATCTTTCCATCAATCAATGCCAGCAGAGGCTTATCTTTATGCAATACCATACGAATATTATCAAACAGATAAAGTTCGCCGTTATGGATTCCACGGAACATCTCATAGATTTGTCGCTCCAAAAGCAGCAAAAATGGCAGGATTAGATATAAATAATTCAAAAATCATTTCTTGCCACTTAGGATCAGGTGCTTCAATATGTGCAGTTAAAGACGGAAAATCAGTAGATACATCAATGGGATTTACACCTGTTGAAGGATTGATTATGGGTTCAAGATGTGGAGATTTAGACCTTGGAGTACTTCTTTATATTGCAGAAAAAGAAAACATGACTATTAAAGAAATGAACAACTTCATTAACAAAAAATGTGGTTTAAATGGAATCACAGGAGGAGTTGTTGATATGCGTGATATAATGGCAGGAAAAAGAGAAGGAAAAGAAAGAGAAACTTACGCATTTGATATGTTTGCATACAGAGTTAAAAAATACATTGGAGCGTATGCAGCTGCAATGGGAGGAGTTGATGCAATCTTATTCACAGGTGGTATAGGAGAAAACGCATGGTGGCAAAGACAAGAAATTTGTCGTGGATTAGAATTCTTAGGTGCAGAAATAGATGAAAAACAAAATGAAGCTATGGCTGGACAAGACGGAATTATCTCTAAGGAAAGCAGTAGAGTAAAAATTCTTTCGGTAACTACTGACGAAGAATTAGTAATTGCACAAGACACTTATTCAATTGTGAAATAGTAGATGAAGAAATTTGCGGATTTTCTTATGTGGCTCGGCGGTTGGAAATTGATTGGAGAGCCCGAACCTCAGATGAAAAATTGTGTATTTATAGAAGCTCCACATACATCAATGTGGGACTTCGTTTGGGGGCGTTGCGGCTTATGGAAATTAGGCGTTAATGCCCACTTTTTCATTAAAAAAGAAATGTTTTTCTTTCCTTTGGGTCCTATTTTGAAAGCTTTGGGAGGCGTTCCTGTTGATAGGAAAAAAGGAGCAGGCCTTGTAGATGAGGCTGTTAAAAGATTGACAGAAAGCGATGACTTCTCTGTCATCATAACACCCGAAGGTACTCGTAAATACACAGAAAATTGGAAAAAAGGCTTTTATCATATAGCAATGAAATCAGGAAAGCCTATCTATCTTTCTTGGTTAGATTATGAGAAAAAACAAGGTGGAAGTGGAAAAATCTTCTATCCAACAGGTAATTATGAAGAAGACTTAAAGGAAATCCAAGAATTTTATAAGGATAAAGTAGCAAAATATCCAGAAAACTTTAATCTAAGTAAACAATATCAAAACAAATAATAGCGTAATATGTTAAGAACTCACACTTGTGGAGAATTAACTCTCAAAGATTGTGGAACACAAGTAACACTTGCAGGTTGGTTGCAACGTTCT
>RHMF01000469.1_pt1 | contig 17212 bp, 10 predicted proteins | sample 5365151 | NCBI WGS metagenome assembly RHMF01 (sample SAMN10266501, study PRJNA497801) | feces metagenome | isolation source: feces | host: Bos taurus | place: China: Prairie of Fairy Mountain | collected 2017-08-14 | reverse complement strand
GATAACTGGGATGCACTTTGCTATGGATTGAACAACTGGAAGATGAATACTGCTGAAACTGATGAGGATTGGAATATGATCTACACTATCGGTGGTGTTTATGAGCCAGGCGTATATGAAGTAGATGTAATCAAAACTACAGTTCCTCAGATGTATTCTGACTGGACTTGGGGTGAAGAAATGCCACGCGGCAGCCAGTTCGTGGTATGGGCTTGTCCTCAGGATGATCAGGGTATGCCTGTTACTGATGAACTCGTATTCGGTTATTATACTCCTATTGATATTGCAGCTGAGCTTGTAGGTGAACCTTCATTCAACGAGATTACTGTAAATGTTGCTCTTTACGGTGCTAAGGAGTATATCGTGGGTAAGATTGATAAGGAATATACTTTCAACTGGAATACAGACTCTTATGACCTCGAGTATTATATCACCAGCGGTCTTCAAGGACTTGCATATGGTTACAACAATCTTGGTATGACTGTTGTTGAGAGCGGCGAATTCGAGTACAAGCTCAGCGAGGTTGTCAATGATATGGAAGAAGTTATGGCTCTTTCTCCAAACAGGGAGTACTGGTTCTATGTCATTCCTGTAATCGATGGTAAGGAGTGGTCAGAGTACACATTCGATGATGTATTCGCTTATGAGTATAAGACTGCCGCTCTCGTTGCAGGTGGCGCAGGTACAGTTGAGTTCACTAACGAGGAGATTTCATACACAAGCTTTGTCGTTGACCTTGCTGCATCAGAAGGAACATCAACTATCTATTATAACTTCTTCGATCCATCAATGTATGATGAGCTCGAGAATGTTGCTGAAACTCTTATCACAGAGGGTTACGTTGCAAACGGCACCACAGCAACAGCTAGAGAGAATAACGGCATCAAGCCTGGCGATTCACGCGTTCTCGCAGCTATCGCAGTAGATGAGACCGGTAAGTATGGTGAGGTTGCATATGAGGTATATACAGCACCTGAGCTTGTTTACAGCGAGACATTCAAGGCTTCTGTAAATGTTGATGCAATCACATATGAGGCTGTTCCATATTATGGCACTACTAACTACTCTATGACAATTCCTGTTACAGTAGAGGGTGGCACAGCTGCCAAGTACTATTACTATTGGGGTACTTCTGTAAGATCTGAGGAGTCTCTCATGGAGCTTCCATTAGGAAACTCTGCATATTACGGTTATATCACTGTGGATGAAATACCAGTTCTTACATTCTCAAGCTACTATACTTCATACCAGTTTGCAGTAGTTGTAGAGTCAACTGACGGAGAACTATCAAAGCCAGTTATCGTAACTGTCAACAAGCCTGAGTAATCCAGATAGGTAAATATACTGATATTGAGGCGGTCCTTGCGGGCCGCCTCTTGTTTTTCATATAAAAAGACATTATCTTTGAAAGATTGAAAAATAATGTAATAAGATATTTATGAAAAACTGTATGCAATTCTTCTCAAAGGCTTTGCTCGGTGCAATGCTCGTGGCTCCTGCGGTCACATCTTGCTACGATGATTCCGCTATCTGGGACAAGTTCGATGACATCGAGAACAGGATCGATTCGCTTGCGAACGAACTGAACAAGCAGGTCGAGGCCCTCAATGTCCTTATCAAGGACGGCGCTGTCATTGCTGATTGTGTGGAAAACAAGGACGGCTCTTATACTGTGACGCTTACAAACGGTACGTCTTTCAAGGTCATGCCGGAGGGCACTGACTTCTCGACTATCGTGACATATAAGGAAATCAATGGTGTGAAATATTGGGCTACATTTGGTTCTGATGGTGTTGCCGAGGCTATTACCGACCCTACAACAGGAAAGACTATCCCTATGGAGACCAAACTTGAGGTGAAGCTTGTTGATGGAGTATATTATCTGGTGGTCAACGGTACCGAGTATCCTACCGGATATGATGCTTCGGATGTCGTACAGGTATTCTCTTCTTGCACTCCTCTTGTAGATGCTTCAGGCAATACATATGCAGTCAAGTTCACATTCGGAGAGGGAATGGAAGTTACTGTGGCTCTTGACGGCTATGCAGGTGTGATCTTCAGACTTCCTGGAGCTACCAACCCTATGGTTGCAGAGTATTACGTGGAGTATGGCACCGTACAGTCATTCCTTCTTGATATGGAAGGAGTCATCGACTATGTCATGCAGGTACCGGACGGTTGGAGAGTCAAGGAGCGTGTAGTAGAGCTTACTTCTGAGACTTATCTTGATGTTACAGCTCCTTCAAGAGAGACTGTGGCTCTTGGAGCAGCAGAGGTTCAGGGCGACCTCAAGCTCGTTTCTGTCGTTGAAGGAGGAAAGGCTTCCGTATCGAAGCTCTCGCTTTCTGCAGATCCGTTCAAGAAATATGATGTATCTTCTCTCAAGGCTGTTATCGAGCCATACGAGGGTATCCAGAAGTTTGTCTATGGCCTGATGCTTTATAAGGATTACGACAAGGCTACTGTCATTGAAACAGTAAATGAAATCCTGGGTTCCGCTTCTGATGCTCCTGAAGGATATTTCGTGTCGGAGGAGCCTATCGACAAGACATATGCAGAGATTTACGGATCTGAGCTTTCTGAGGATTCGTCATATATGTTCTGGGTAGTGCCAGCTCTTTATTCGGCAGGTAATGACGGAACAGAGGCCGGCTTCTATGTAAAGGAAGAAATGTTCAACGAGTATCTGCTCAACAATATCGTTGATGCTTCGATAAATATTTCTGATATCTCACTTCTTGATGCCCAGGTAAGCGTCAAGGTGACAGGAACCAATACAGTTTATGCCGGTGTTTCTTTAAAGAGTACCGATCTTCTTGAAGAACTGGTTTATCAGATAAACAACGGTGTCTATGAACCGAGGACAGATATCCTTGAGTATTCAGGACCTGTTTCGACTTTCCCGTCAAAGGAGGAAGCTATTCTCATCGAACCAGACCAGAAATATGTGGTTTGGGTTCTTCCTGTAGATCCTGAGAAGAAGGAAGTGGCAGTGACAGATATCATTACTGCAGAATTCTCTACTCCTGCAGTCGTTTCCGGCGGATCTGCCAAGCTTGATGCGACTGATTTCGAGGTGACACCGTCGTCTATAAAGACTCAGCTTTCTTCTGATGATGCTGTCATGATCTATTATGCTTATCTTTCGGATGCATACGGACGATATGCTTCAGCTACAAATGAGACAAAGATGAAGTATCTCATGCTGTCTGAGAATTTCAAGACAGTAAGAGGCTCGTCTGTTGAAGCAGTCTTTGACCGTCTTCAGCCGGAGACAACAATGTGGCTCTTTGCTGCTGCAATCGATAAGAACGGCCAGTATGGTGATGTCTATGCAGGATCTGCAAAGACAGGATCAGTGAAATTCAACAGCCTCAAAGTCGAGCTTACAGATGTGGCTATCGGATCGAATGATGCTACATTCAAAGTAGATGTGACCGGAGGTACAGCTGTGGACTATGTTTATTGGGTAGGTAAGGAGACTGATCCTTTCTGGTACGATTCAGGAAAGTGCAACAAGACCAAGCTTGTGGCTCAGAAGTATATCGCAGCCAATCCTGATGCTCCGGAAGTCGAGGCTGTCATGAAGAAGAACGGTCCGATTGCGGAAGATGGTACTCTTACAGCTCAGGGACTGTCGGTAGAGACTACATATATCCTTGTTGTCCTTGCAAAGGATGAGGAGGGCCTCTATTCTCAGGCAGGATATAAGAAGTTCAAGACCCAGTCTATCAATCTTGGTGACTATGCGACTGAAGGCTCTGACAGGTGGAACGCAGCAAAGGAGAAAGTTGTTGTCAACTGGCATCAGGATAAGTTCAGAGCAGCTGCTAACTCCAATATGTCTGCGTACTATGAATTCGATATCACTATCCCTAAGGAGTTTACTGCATATATCTACTGTATCTCAGAAACATATTTCGAGGAGGCCGGTCTTGATACGCCAGCTAAGATGATATATGATATCGCTACATACTGTTCTAGAAAGTACGATGCCAGCAGAGTACCTCATGATGAGAATGGAGATTATCTTGCTCAGCCTGAATGGGTAGATGACAAGGGAGAGACTCATTCCGGTCAGCTTATCAATCTCTATGACTTCTATGTGCATGGCTTCCCTACAAACGGTTTCGCTACATATTTTGCGGAAGGCGCTCATATCGAGGATAATTGCTTTGCATGGGAAGATGGAGTATGCAGCAATTATGAGCATGCGAAGAACAGCATCGCCAAGAGACTTACTCTTGAATATTGGATCGATTGGGTGAAGTTGAACAGAGGATATTATCTTTGGGAGGAAGAGAGCATCAGAAGAGTTGCTCAGGATCTGATGGATACTTATTATCCATATTATAAGGACGCTGAACCTCTTATCTATTTCAATGATGGCTCAAGCCTGCTTATGCAGCAGCATTATGCTTCCGGAGTCGATACAGAAGGCAATGTTGTCGATGATGTATATGTTGTTCTGAAGGATAAGTCAAACAACTTCTATGCACCGATGATTTTCGACGTTCCGAATTATTTCTAGGAATAGTATCATATTATGTTTCAGGCCGGTATTCCTACCGGCCTGATTTTTTGCAGTTATATCTTAAAGGACTAACTCTCAGTTTTTTTTTGTATATTTGCAAATTGGAGTTAAAGGCTCCAGAATGCTTACCATATGAAAAAAACATTTATCCCGATATTGGCTCTGATAGTGGCTCTTATGATTCCTGCTACTGTTGAGGCCAGGAAAACCAAGGAAAAACAGCCGGGGTCTAAAGGTTATGTGACCGGAAGTGTGGAGAGTACGTCACATCTTTATCAGCATGATTCAAAGAATATGGCTGTCGTTCCGGAAAAAGGCTATGGAACAAACAATTACGTCAAGCTTGAATATCTGAACAAAGGCTTTACGGCCGGCCTTCAGGCTGAGGCATATTATCCTGCCTTGCTTGGTTATTCTGCTGATCTTAAGGGAGTCAATCTTACAAATCTTTTCCTGAACTGGAAGAATGATTCATTCTCCGTCACTGCCGGCTCATATTACGAGCAATTCGGCAGCGGACTTCTTTTCAGGTCATGGGAGGACCGTGCAATAGGTCTGAACAATTCCATGCTGGGAGCAAGAGTGTCCTATTCATATAAGAACATCGTTTCTGTAAAGGCTCTCTGGGGATTGCCTAGGGCCGGTATGACCTTCTCTAAAACTCATGTTGCCGGTGGAGATGTGAGTCTTGTCTTGTCTGAAATGCTCGGAATGCAGGACACATATCTTGCTCTCGAAGGATCTGTCATGGACAGGTATGAGGCACTTAACAATTATATGGTCATCGATGGCTGCAATCCGAACCGTCTAGGCTGGTCGGCCAGAGCAAATCTGGAATCTGACGGTTTTTTCCTGAAAGCAGAGTATGTCGATGCAGGCCAGAAGTATTATTACAATACATCATATGCCGGTGAAGGCCAGATATACCACAGGAAGAGAGGAAATGCCCAGCTTGTGGAAACAGGATACAACGGCAAAGGATTGGGAGTTAATCTTTCATTACGTCGCCTAGAATGGATGGATTCAAAGGTCGTGACTGACGGAGTATCAAATGTGAATATGCTCAATTATGTACCGGCTCTCTGTACCCAATATACATACATGCTTACAACCCTTCATCCATATGGTGCCCGTACAGGAGATATTTCTCCGGGATACACCAACAGCGGAGAGATCGGCGGACAGTTTGATGTGTTTTACAATGTCAAGCGTGGAACGAAGCTCGGTGGAAAGCGAGGTATGAAGCTGCATGCCAATTTTTCGACATATTATGCTATCGCTCAGGAGGGTACCGTCAAGGCCGGCAATCTCCTGTTCAGGGACATGAGCATCGATGTGGAGAAGCAGTGGACCAGGAAGTTCAAGTCTGTCTTCCTTTGGTCGATGCAGGAATACAGCAAGAGTTATGGGGCTGCCGATGACGCATATATGTCGAATATCTTTGTAGCTGACCTGCTTTATAAATTCACTCCGTCGCTTTCTGCAAGACTCGAACTTCAGTATCTGCTTTCGGAAGGTGCCGAGAAGGATTGGATGGCAGCTTTGCTGGAGGTTAATTTCGCGCCTCATTGGAGCATCTTTGCTTCCGATATGTACAATCATGGCAGTACCAAGGTCCACTATTACAATGGTGGCGTCAGCTGGGCCATGTCACGTATAAGGCTGAGTCTGGGATATGGACGTTACAGGGCTGGAATGATATGCTCCGGTGGTGTCTGCAGGCAGACTCCAGCATATACAGGCGGCAATTTCGCCCTCAATCTTACTTTTTGATGATATAGTTGAATAATATGAAAAGAATATCTTATCTGCTGCCTTTGATGGCGGCACTCATGATGACCGCATGTTCGGAACTGACGTCAGATCCGCAGGGACCATATATCCTTACGGTCGATAAATCTGTGATTGAATCAGATGGCAAGGACGTGGCTACGTTCACTATAACTGATGCAAACGGCCTGGTCCTTACCGATGCGGATCATATCAGAAACACTTCATTCCATATTGAGGAAACAGGTGAATGGCGTTCAGGTGTCGGAACCGGTGAATTACCTAATGTCTTCACTTCCATTGAGGACGGTACATATACGGTGACAGCCATGTATGGCGGCCAGATGTGTAAAAATGAGGTTCTTGTCCGTTCCCAGAACAGGGCGAAGTACGAAAAGTTCCATAAGAATGTGGCGATATACAGGCTTACTGGTACATGGTGCCAGTTCTGCCCGTATATGACGGAAGCCCTATCCAATATCAATGAATATACAAAGGACCACAGCATAGTGATGGAGTTCCATAATTCGGATGAGTATTCATTGTCGTACAATTCCACTATGGATATGGCAGCCTTCCTTCTCAGCAGATACGGTACATCAAATGACGGATTGCCTTATTGCATCTATTCCATTACCGAGGGTTCCGGCAAGAGGACTGTGATGGATATCCAGAAACTGGTAAGGGACCAGCTCTATGCCAACCCTGCAAAGACCGGTATCAAGGCCGAATCGTCAGCAGAGAACGGTAAACTCACTGTAAATGCCGCTGTGACTGCTTCTGTAGCAGGGAAGTATGATTTGGGCATCGCTATACTCAGAGACGGTTGTGTCCCTGCTTCTTCAAATGCCTTTGAAAGCGTTTACAATGATGTCGTTACAATGATTTCCGGTAATTTCTTTGCTCTGTCAAATGAAGCATTCCAGCTTGGAGCCAATGAGGAGAAGGAGATACAGAAGGTTCTTGAAAGTGATGTGCTGAAGAATGGCAACTGCCGTGTAGTTCTTTTCACTCTTACCGAAGTGAACGGAAAGGCTGTCATTGATAATGTCGTTTCTTTCGATGCAGGAAAGTCAGTGGAATATAGATATAACTGATCATGAGGAAACTTGTATTGATATGTCTGTCATTGACAGCCCTCTTCATTTCATGCTCCGACAATATCGGTCCGGACGACAAGCAGGATCTGGGACTTGATTCGGGCTATGAGCAGAAGATGGTAGGAATGCAGTTTACTTCTGTCGGCTGTACATATTGTCCTATCCTTTCAGCGGCATTGAAAGAGATTGAAAAGGATTATCCGGGCCGGATCATTCCTGTGGCCTTTCATCTAGATTTCGGAGGATTCGATGACCCGATGGCTTTGCCGATATCAGAAAAACTTTATAACAGAATGGCTACCGGTAGCGGTCTGCCTTTGTTTGCCATGAATTTCCGTAAAAGTTCCGAACATATCGTCAATGAGTATGTCAAGATCGTTTCGGAACTGAATTTACAGGCAGAGAAATATCCTGCCGTATGCGGCGTGGCAGCGGAATGCACTTATGATGAGAGTCTGGGCAAAATCGAGGTCAAGGCAAGATTCAAGTCTGATGTCGAAGCAGAATATCGCTATCATATCATGCTTCTGGAAGACGGAATCCATTATGATCAGATCGGTACTGACAGTGATGACTATGTACATGATAATGTTCTTCGTGCCATGGCGGGAGACAATGTTCTTGGCGTAATTCTTAATGCAGGCGATAAACTGGTGCCTGGTAAGGAGTATGAGGCCGTGAAGTCATTCAATGTCAGCAAGGAATGGAATACATCGAAAATGAGGGTTGTTGTGGCTATGCTTAAAGCCGAAGGTGACGGGGATTACTGCAGCAATAATGCGGTCGTATGCGTTTTAGGACAGAGTGTGGATTATTCATATGTGAAATGATAGATAAGATGAAATATTTTAGAATTCTTTATGTGGCTCTTGCAGCAATATTCATGACCGGATGTGAAGATACAAAGAATCCGGTGGAAAATGTGGAGTCACGCTTTGCCAGACGTGTATGTGTGATGGAGTTTACCGGTACATGGTGTTCGCAGTGTCCTGCTGGAGCGGCCACGTTGAATTATCTTGTTGACCGTGCATATAAGGATCAGGCCTTTGCTATGGCTTTCCATAATGAGGACGAATACACGATTCCGGCAGAGAGAGAGCTCAGCAGTCTGTTCAGCTTGGGAGGCTATCCTTCTTATCTGACCGATATGCGTGATTCAGGACTGCTTAATGAAGGTACATGCGGACTTTCTATCGACAAGTCGCTTTATGATGTGCCGGTTCATTGCGGAGCAGCCGTGTCTTCTGAATGTGATGCGCAAGGCAATGTCAAGGTTACGGCCAGGATCTTTTCGGAAAGGACTGAAGAATACAGGATTGCTGCATATGTGATTGAAGACAATATAGAAGGAAAGCAGCTTCTTGGTACCGGAGCCACCCAGGAGGATTACAACCATCGTCATGTAGTCCGCAAGATGCTGACTTCTACTGTCAAGGGTGACAGTGTCGGAATCATTGCGGCAGAGCAGGAAGGTGGCATGACCTTTACATTCAAGGTCGAGGAGGGCTGGAAGCTTGATGATCTGTCTGTCGCTGTACTCGCAATCAATAGTGAAGGCCATGTGGATAATATGGCCATATGCGCGGCAGATGGCGGATGTATGGATTATGAATATGTAAATAACTGAACTGATATAATATGAAAAGATTGATTAACCTGTTGTTCATCATTTCGGCAGCCATGACTGTCCTTGCATGTGATGAGACAAAGAAAGGCCATGAGGAAGAACCGGAAGGTGAGTTCTACGAGTTTCCGCTGAATACGCAGGAAGATGGTTTCGAGGCTGGAGATAATGGAGTTACAGTCAATGTGTCGGCTTTGAAGGAGAAGAATATCATCTTCAACCTCGTTCCCGGCAAGGCCGTAAAGTCATATCGTGTGGAAGTCTATCCTAAGGCTATGATCTATAACCTTCTTCTGAATGAAGGTTGCGTGGAGGCTGAAACGGCGGTTTGCGAGGATAAGATAATTCAGCTTGTCTCCAATTCCTCGTCTGCAGGAAGCTATGTCTTCAATGAGACAACCGATGACTTTGCTGCAAAGGAGTTTGATTGGGCCAATTCCATATATTCTACAGCCGAAGTGCTTCCTGACTGCGACTATTTCATCATGGTGGTAGGTTATTATGATACCGAAGGAACCAATCCGGCTTCTCTCAGCATTGCGACTGTGACTACTCCTTCTCTTGAACTTCGCGGCGATCCGCAGATGGCGATCGAGGCCGAGGTCGGCTACCGTGCGTTCATCGTAAGGTATCATCCTAACGAAGACTGCAAGTATTTCTATCATTGGATCTGGTCAACTGATGAGATGAGCGAGTATATCGACCTTTTCGGTGACAGGCTCATGCGTGATTTCTGCCGTGCTGCAGCATCGTCTGCCTCAGATGCTTCCCTTGCGGAAAATCTTGTTGTCAAAAGGACGTTCGATCTGTCGAACCAGATAAACAGAGACAATACTGCTATCGCTGTGGCTGTCGATATAAACGGTACTCCGGCCAAGGAGATCATGAGACAGGATTTCTCGCTCATGGAGATCCCTGAGGGAGATTTCACTCCTAAGGCTGTCATCAGACCGGCTTCCAGAATAGGTGCGACCCTGGCTTATCTCGAAGTAGAGATGGAGAAGAGCTGCATGTCATGTTTCTATCGAGTATATCCTTCAGATCAGGCTGAAATATGGAAGAAGGCTACAGCTGATGAGAAGGCATCTGAAGCTATCAGCATAGCTACCGAAGGCTGGGGAGTCGCTAATCCTCGATTCTCGTTCAATTCTGATCTCGGAACTCTTACAGGAGATGCATTCAAGACTTCTGACGAGCGTCAGGTGGAGCTTCAGCCTGATACGGAGTATGTCGTGCTTTATGTGGCGAAGAATAACTTCGCCGAACTTTCCGAGCTCTGCTTCTCCGAGCCTTTCAAGACCAAGACTCTTGTACGTGATAATCCTTCAGCATGCATAGGTGATGTGCATCTTGAACTTACGGATGCTTCACGCTGGGGATTCAAGTATAATTTCTCATATGACTATGAGACTACTGCATGCTATCGTTTCCAGCTTGTATGGCCATATGATCCTGAATCGGAAATCATTCCTCCTCATTACATCGATGATAAGGACGATCATGCGAAATGGATGACATTCTTCTTCGATACTTTCCAGGAGAGCCCGGCCCTCGGAATGGTTCCTGTCACCAATATGTGGGAAGCGGAAAAGTCTAATTTCGAGAGTCTCCATATGTATGGCTATGAGTCAGGAATCGAGTACGTGATAGCATATTGTGCGGAGGATATAAACGGAGTAGTCGGCCCTGTGAAGTTCGCTTCTGTGACTACCACCTCTCCGGTTCCGGGTCCGAATCCTGTCGTGACTCTTGATGATATCAGATATGATGAGGAGAACGGCCAGGTTGCAGGACGCTTTACTGCAAATGCCGATACAAAGATGATCAAGTACTTCTGTGTGACATCTTCTGATGCGACCTTGTTCTCTTCATGTGCGTTGAACGACCTTGTCAATGCTTCAAGAAGGACATATGAGGCATATCTGGCCCTTTGGGAAAGCCAGCTCATGCAGCTCGGACTCAGCACTTCTGCAGAAGCGGTGCCATTCGCAGTGGATACTGAGAAAATGTCTGAAGTTCCGGTACTTGTGGCGGCAGTGGCTATCGGCGAGGAAGACGGAAAGGATGTATATAGTCCTCTGGCATGCAAGATCTACCATAAGGGAGAATTCAAGGATCTTTCAGATTACAGAACACCGAAGAACTAAACCTGAACTGATATGAAAAGAAGAATATTTATCTCGCTCTTTGCTGCATGTGCAGCTTTCGCTTCATGCGATGACGGGTACAGGTATGATGATACTGAACTTTGGGAAACCATAGGTGAGATCAAGGACAGGCTTACGGCTTTGGAAAAGACCGTGCAGGACAATGTCGCAGCCATTCAGTCGATGGTCTCATTGGGTAGCATCAAGTCGTGGGAATTCGATGCTGAAACCGGCAAAGGAACCATCACTCTTCTGGACGGCAAGACAATCGTTGTTGACCAGACCGTCAAGGGATACTCTCTGATGACTGTGGAAAAAGGTTCTGACGGAAAGTATTACTGGGCGATTTGTCAGGACGGAGTCTCGACTCCGTTGGAGATTGATGGAAAGAAGGTTCCGGTGGCTGTCACTCCTGCCTTGAAGATATCTGAGGATAAGGAATGGCTCATATCCGTTGATGGCGGAGCTACATGGGTTTCTACAGGAATCAGGTATCAGGAAATGAAGGAAGGTGAGTCGGAGGATGCGGAAGTCGTATTCTTCAAGGAGGTCGTCAAGGATGGAGATTATCTGGTTCTGACCCTTGTTGACGGTACTGAGGTGAAGGTAGAGGTGGTAGGCGAGGCTTCCGTAACGATCGCTTCAGAGACTCTGTGGTTCTCAAGAACAGGCATGGAAAAGTCTGTAGCTGTCGAGATGGTCAATGTGAAAGCTTATACCATAACAGAGAAGCCTGAGGGCTGGAAGGCCCGCATTGAAGAGGGATATCTGTTTGTGACGTCTCCTGATGACTTCGCTAAGTCTCCTAAGAAGGGAACCGTAAAGGTTCTGGCATTGTTTGCCGGCGGCCTTTCTCCTGAAATCCTTTCTCTTGAGGTTTCGTATGAGCCTTCGTTCAGCCTTTCATATATGAACCGCAAGCTTTCTGTTTCAATGTCTGAAAATACCGGTGAAGATTTCAACGGTTATGTGCTTGCGGGTTGGAAGGCTGATGAATATGATCCTGAAAATGCGGCAGCATGGTTGAATTCAAATGCAGCCGGTCTTCAGCTTTATCAGGGAAGCGGGCAGTATGAACTTTCCGAGATAATCGAAGACTACGATATGACTCAGGATTATGTCGTTTTTGCTGTCCCTTATCTGCCTCCGATGCAGGTGACTCTGGGAAATATGAGTTATGTGGTTGCTGATATCCAGTCCGTGTCATGCAAAGGCTTTTCTGCCGATTCCGGATTTGAATTCTCGCAGATAAGATTCGATTCTGCATGGCTCACTGCCTATGTCGATGCAGAATCATATTACGGCGGATTCATGAAGCTTGTCGATTGGAACAATTACGGAATGAACAATTTCCTTGAGACATTGAGCTATGATGGAGGAATCTCTTATGACAAGACTGTGTATGATGGCCCTGCAAATGCTTTCCCTGACGGCGAAATACAGGTGGATATCAATCCTGCAACAGAATATGTGGCATGGTACATACCTGTGAAGGAGGGAAAGAATTATACCGAGGAGGATTTCGTAACATATTCATTTGTCACCCCGGACGTTTCGTCTGATGCTTCAATAGCTGCGCCTTCGTTTGTCGTACGTGATGTTCTCCCATTCGGATTCACTGCAGATGTTACTCCCGCTTCGGGTGCGTACAAGACTTATGCATCTATCTTGAAGGCTGCGGCTGTGCCTGAAACGGAGATAGAGGCCGTCAGATATCTTATATATATAAACCAGTTTTCTTCAGGCTCGGAGGTCAATACTGTCGTAGGAAAGGGCTTTTCTCCGGAAGATGAAGTATATCTCCTTGCTGTCACTTTGACTGAAGACGGCAGATATGGTTCTTTGGTGAAGGAAAAGGTGGCTCTGAAGGAGCTTACTTATCTTGAATCACTCGGAGTCAGCGTAAGCGGTATTCAGTACGGCCTTGGTGATGTCACCCTCAGCCTTGAATATAAAGGTGAACCAGAGACATTGTCATATCTTGTAGCTTCATATACTTACTATGATGATGAGACGATGGAAAATCTGCTTGCACTGCATCGTATGGGAGATGCGACAGTTTCGGAAATCACCAAGGTAGGAGGAAAGATTCATCTTACAGGTCTTACAGTTGGAACCCGATATACATTCTATGCTGTGGTTCATGATGCAGAATACAATTCGTCACGTATGTACAAGTATGATTTCATACCGACGAATAATGTTGACTATATCCTTGATTCCGACTCGGATTACGAATACGGAATGCCGCAGCTGACAGGCTCATGGTCAAGCAAGACAATTTTCTATCTCGATGTCACAAAGCCGCAGGAATGCGTCCAGTACTGGCTTTTCAAAGGTGATGCCGAGTATTTTACAGGAGATCCTTGGACAGATTCGGATTATCTTGTGACAAGACAATACGAGGATGTGACGGTACATGAAACCTCTGTTTCCGGTATGAAGTATTCATACATGAACAATGCATCAAGGATTTACATGGTATGGATGGATATCAAGGGTAATTTCCATGCCATCTACGAGTTTAACCCACATAAGCTAAAATAGAAAGAGATGAAAAGAATAATGCTTCTTATCCTGATGGCAGTGGCAGCGGTATCTTCATGCACAAAGGATACCATGGGAATCACTGAAATCAATAATCCTCGTGAAGATAAGAATGTCGCCAAATATGGAGAAACTGTCACTGTGACTTTCATGGCGGATGGCGCTTGGACTGCAGAACTGGTACTCCTTGACGGTGAAGGCTGGGCAGAGATAGTGCAGGTGACAGGAAACGACAAGGCCGGCAAAGGAATCGTCAGGATCAGGTTCTCAAGCAACAAGCAGTCTTCAGAGCGCTCTGCTGAGCTTTATGTGACAGTAGGCAGCGGCTCCCGCATGCTTGTTGGAACATTTGTCCAGGATGCCGGTGATGATACATCTGCCATGAGCAAGCATCTGAATACATATATGCATGAGAGACTGCAGAAGGAATATCTGTGGGCTGATGAGTACAATAAGCTTGATGTAGATCTGGAACTCTCCTATGATAAATTCCTTTTCGAGCATCTGACACAGCTTGGAGACATAAATATCGAAGATGGAGGATATTACAGGGATTATTCGGCATCAAGGGGCAAGAGATATATCTATTCATACATATCTGAAGTCACCAGCACCAAAACTGTAATGACAAAGGCTGGCGAGCTTACCAATACTACAGGACTTGGAATAGGGCCTCTCTTCGCTTCATTATATGAGACAGGAACCAATTATATAGGTCTGACCATAGGATATGTATATCCAGGATCTCCTGCTGAAGCGGCTGGTCTGAGAAGAGGAGACACTATCTATCAGGTTGGCAGCACAAGGGTGACCAGAGATAATTATCAGAGTTTCATGCAGGAACTTTTCTACAGCCCTTCAGGTACATATGCTATCCATTATGCTCGCTATGTGGCTAATGATGCGGAGGAGAGATATGACCTTGTGGCAGATAATGTCGCCAATGTCACAGCTGGCACATACGGATACAATCCTATCCTTTATGCTGCCATCATGACCAATGGCAAGGTCGAAGGTGAGGAAGAAGGTGACCTTCCGCCGTTCAGTATAGGTTACATGGCCTCAGAGAGCTTTGATTCGTCCGCTCAGGAAGTTCTTGAATATCAGATTGAACAATTCATCAACGAGGGAATTACAGACCTTATCCTTGACCTTAGGTATAATGTGGGAGGAGAAGTGCAGCAGAGCCGTTATCTGGCCAGCTCGATTGTCGGAAGGGATTATGATGATAAGGTATTCTTCAAAGCTGAATTCAATGACGGAAAGAGAGAAGAGTGGAAGTTCCTGAGTGGTCCGTCGGAGTCAGATAAGCTCGGCAAGGCTCCTTCAATGGGACTCAAGAGACTTTGGGTAATCATCTCGGAGAGCACAGCATCTGCATCAGAACTTATCATAGGTGCCCTCAAGGGTGTGGATTTCCCTGTAAGCCTTATCGGAAGCCAGTCTGAAGGCAAGAATGTCGGTATGGAGGTGACTCACGAGCTGTATAACGGCCGTCGTTTCGAGTTCGCTCCAATTACCTACAGAGGACTTAATGCAAAGGATGAATATGGTCCGAAAGACGGTTATGCGCCAGGTATGGGCAATATCCTGAACAATCAGAACAGCAGCTATTCTGATGATATAGATAACATGTTCCCGTATTCATTCGGAGACTGGGGTAATTATGACTTCAATATAGCCTTGTATTGCTGCTTCTGCGATATCGTAGGGATCAGCCGCCCGGATTATGGTACTATGGTCAAGAGTGCCTCTCCTTCAGATGACAGGCGCATTCAGGCCATGAATATACAGAATGGTGCCATGATGCTGGAGACTACAGTCATGACTCCTGAGATAGGACGTTTCGGAAATGTTATCTACCGATAGATTTCAGATATAGGATACTGTCAGGGCCTTCGTTGAAAAGAAGGTCCATGATGGAAAGATCCGGCATGAAGCCGTATTTCCCGGAAAAGACCTGGAAGTACGGCTTTTCCAGTCCCAGCTCAGCAAGAATGGCATTGGGACGTTTCGGGTGGATCTTCTCCCTGAGGTCATCGTATATGGCTTCCTTGCCCTGCTCGGAGATGACGATTCCTTCTTTCGAATAATCTTCCGTGATGCGCAGGTCAACGCATAGGCCTGTCTTTTCAATGAAGAATTTCAGGAGATTCATGTTCAGGTCGAACAGCCTTTCAGGTCTGCTTTCAAGGATTTCGAACAGTTCGTCCTGATAATACTCAAAATATGCGGAAGTCCGGTATGCGGATATGATTGCTCTTTCGTGCTGAAGGAGCCATGGGGTAGAGTAATCGACCTTTATTTCCGATATAGGCAGCTTGTGTGTGCCACCCTCATGCACGATAGGAAAAGAGAGAGCCTGAACTCCATCGGCCGCATAGAATCTGCATCGGTTGCGGTATGACTGCTTCTGATAGTTCTCACAGGCTTCGATATATACGACAGACGGGGACAGTTCGAATGAACTGTCTCCGTCGCGTCTGTCTGAAAGACCCTCCATCTCCTCTGCCATTGCAGCAAAATAGGAAACGGGAGGGAAATATGCTGTTGATAGTAACTTCGGCACTTTAGTCTATGCTACCCTTTGTGAGCGTGTCCGCTCCTCTGATGATACCGCGCTTCGAGCTTCTGATGAACTGAATGATAGTGTCTCTTTCTTCAGACTCTGGGAAGCCGGATTCGATCTTTGCAAGTGCGTCCGAGAAGTTGTTTCCGCTTCCGTAGATGATGTCATACATATCCTTGATATTGCGGATCTGGTCTGATGAGAAACCTCTTCTGCGGAGACCTACGATGTTCACACCTGCGTATGAAAGAGGATCGCGTCCGCAAAGTACATAAGGCGGAACGTCCTTGTTGATCTTGCAGCCGCCTCCGATGAAAGCATGCTTTCCGATTCTTGAGAACTGATGTGCTACAGAGCTTCCTCCGATCGTAGCCCAATCGTCAACGTCAGTTTCACCAGCGATACCTACATAGCTTACGAGGATGCAGTTGTTTCCTACTGTACAGTCATGTGCAACGTGGGTGTAAGACATGAGAAGGACATTGTTGCCGATCTTTGTCACGCCTCTTCCGCTGGCCTTGGTGCCTCGGTTGATGGTCGCACATTCGCGGATATTGACATTGTCACCGATCTCTACATATGTGACCTCACCGTCGAACTTGAGGTCCTGCGGTATTGCACCGATGACAGCTCCAGGGAATACAGTACAGTTCCTGCCCATCTTTACATAGTTGAAGATGGTGGCATGAGGAAGAATCTTGCAGCCGTCTCTGATCTCTACGTGTTCTTCAATATATGCGTAAGGTCCTACCTCTACGTTTTCTCCGATCTTGGCGTTCGGATGCACTGTTGCGAGTGGGTGAATATTTGCCATAATTCTGTCGTTTTTACTTTAGTGTTCAGGCTGTCCTCTTACTTCCGGATAGCCTGGCGGACAGCTTTTGCTGCTGTCGTGTTAATCCCATGGCCTGCCTTTTCTGC
>RHMF01001089.1_pt1 | contig 17220 bp, 44 predicted proteins | sample 5365151 | NCBI WGS metagenome assembly RHMF01 (sample SAMN10266501, study PRJNA497801) | feces metagenome | isolation source: feces | host: Bos taurus | place: China: Prairie of Fairy Mountain | collected 2017-08-14 | reverse complement strand
ATGATAGTTCTAGAAGTTAAATTTGTTTCAAATGAAAATGATTTTGTTAGTATGAGCGCAGATGTTCTTGGTAAAACGAGAGATATGCAAGCTCTTGCTGAAGAAAAAGAATTTGAAGATACGATTATCCCAGTTGCTATGAACCAAATTAACGAATTGTATAACAATGTTAGTCTGGTGAACAATGAAAACCTATGTATAGATATGATGAATGTTTTGGTTGCCAGAGCCAAAAAATTTAATTATATTTTAAAGAGATTAGGACAAAACGATAAATACCCTGGTGTTTATCAGTTAGAATTTGGGAAAGCAAATGATAGCAGATTTATGGGAAACAATAAAGAAATCGGCAAAAAAGTATAAGGAGAATGATGCTTATTTAGCATACGATGTAAACGCAAATGAAGTTTCTGTCTGGAAAGAAGGCTATGAAGAAATTTGTTATTACAGAGTAAATCTAAATCAGCTCATTGACCTTGGATTTGATTACGATGTTTTGGCGAACCTGGTATTTTTGAACTTTATGAATAGTAAGGACTTATATGAAAAAGCAGACCATTGAGTTTATGGCGAAAATGAAGAACTTTGAAATCAAGCGTAAGCTTGAAGAAACAGAAGAAGATACTTTGAAAAGATACCATAAAACCAAGTTGAATATGTGTTATGAATACTTGAAGTTGTTAATTAGTATGAACAATGGAAGCGACAATTTGAAGGAAGATTACACAGAAATTAAGAAACTCACAACTGAATTTGAACAAGATTTTTTGAGGTGGAAAGATGCGAAAACTAATTGACATTTTTAAAGGCCTTTTTAATTTTTTAAATCCTTTCAATGAGAAATTTCTTCAGTCCGATTGGTTAAAAGAAAAAGAACTGTTTGACAATTATCATCATTATGTGTTGACTGAACATTGTAGAACACGAATGAAAGAAAGACGAATAATTTATAGAGATTTGAACCTTGCTTTTAAGTATGGTAAACTCATTGGACATCAAATCCTGTTAGACATTAGCCATATTCCAGATGAATGCTTTCAAGGTCTAACTAACAAACAGGTTAAACATATTTTGGGTCATTTGCCGCTTGTCATTACGATTAAGCCAGGCACGAAAATTATTACAACTGTGTATAAGGGTAATAATAGTTTGCGTGATAAAGATGACATTAAAATGTTAAACGAAATTTACAAAACTTTGGAGAAATAGGATGTCAGTAATTGCCAGGACTTTGCTCATAAGCGTGTTTTTACTTATGTTGATTGGTTGTAATGATAGCACTACAACTGCCCCAGAGTGTTCAAGTACTGGCGATTCTACTATTGTTTGTGGTGATAGTCAATACAAGGTGTACTAATATGAAAAAGATACAGATACTCCCAAAATATAAGTTTGATTATTTTATGCAGCAGAATGGCTGGAATGATTTGAACATTCCGTCTGATACAGCATTCATTTCTATTTGTTGTAAGAAGAACATAAAAGAAAATTATTTGAGAGATTTCAAGCATAGAGAAGACTTTCATTGGTTTAAACGAAACCACCCGAATGTTCTCAATGTGGATTTTGACGATGTAATTCAACCCGAAATTGAAACCAGATGGGGTATGGCTTACGGGATTGACGATTACACAGCTAAAGAAATTATACAGTTTGCCTTAGACAATATGGAAAAGGACACACTAATGATTCACTGTATGGCAGGTAAAAGCAGAAGTGTAGCTGTCGGAAAAGCATTGAGTGAATTATTGGATTGTAAATTCACTTGTTTTTATGGCATTGACAATATGAATGAATTTGTTTACAAGAAAATAAAGGACAATATATGATTTGTATAGAAGAACTAACTGCGACAATTAAAAGACTTCAACTATTGAAAGACAATACAGATAGTCCAGAAGAAATTGTGGCAACTGATTTAATGATTACTAACCTTACCAATTTGGCTAGACAGTTCGGTATGTTACTTGATTCTCCTGACTTTAAACAAATGGTAGATGAATACAAGATAAATTCAAAACTAAAGGATGATTAAGATTATAGACAACATAACAGTTATTCTTTGGAGATGGACACACCGAATTAAAAAGACTCGTTGGATTCATCGGTCATCAGTTGACAACTAAAATTTACGCACCTCAATGGTGGTTTATTTGGTGGCATTATTACTGGTATGACATTGGTTATCAGGCAGTTGCTCCTGAAACATTTGACACAATGGCGGCAGCTTATGATTTCGTAACTCCCTATTGGATGCCTGAAAAAGAATGTAAACTAGAATTTTACAAAAAGCAGGACGAACTTAACAGAAAGTTAGACAATGCTAATACAGATTTCTAATTTGTAAATTTAATTTTACAAACTTCTCTAAAAATCTCATTGACAAACAATGAGATTTTTTCTATATTATTAGCAAACAAGAGGTTCCAATATGGATTTTAACACATTTCTTCCTATCGCAAAGAAGTTTGGTTTGATTGAACGCAAAACTACTTGTGGTAACGTAGAATACTACATTGACATTAACATTTACAACTGTAAATTTAGTGGGCACGTTTGTACTTATTTCAAAAAAGAAAATGAAATGGGGTCGCCAAAAATGCGAGTTGAACCTTACTCTGATGGTTGTGATTTGCAGTGGGGTACAAGCGCAAATTTGAGAACTGATGTAATTTTCAATAAACCCAAATTTGTAGAACGTGCTCTGACAGAAATGTTTAAGAGATTGGAAAAATTCAAAAGGAGATAACAAAATGGATTGGCTTAAGGCTCAACAGATTACAACAGGTATTCCACAAAACGCAACAGTCGCAGATTTGATTGCGATTTTACAGAAACTCCCACAGGATTGGCCTGTAGTGAACTCAGACGAAGGTCCGCTGTGTGAAATTGTGGTCGCAACTGATGGACGTGATAAACAGGTACAAGTTTACTAAGGACAGAAAATGACATATACTTTATATTTGGCTCTACTAATTCCAATTTTCTGCGGTGCTTTTGCGTGTTTTGTTGGTGGATTTTTATCAGCATCATGGGATGAAAATACAAAAGAAAATTCCTGGATTTATTTTTTAGTCGGAGTTGGGCTTGCCGTAACTGGATTTATGATTGTTTTTCTTTCACCTGACCGACCGACAATAATTGAGAATAGTTACAACAAAATTCTCCAGTCTCGTCCGGCATGTGTGAAGAATGTTGTGAATAACGATTTTACAAATGTTTCATTGGATTGTGCTGAACAATACATTAACTACAGGACAGATTCTTTGAAACTAGCAGAAGAGTATTTTGAAATCAAAAAACAGATTTTGAATAAATTGAAGGAGACAAAGTGAAGAAAATAATTTTGGCAACGGCAGTTGCTCTCATTGGGTGTGGTGGTGAAACTACATCACCGCCAAAGTGCGAACCAGTGGACTTAACATTTGAAGATATATCGTGTGTTCCAGGTCCGAACTGTAAATATGGAACATACGCAACTGATTGGTTGAATGGGGCTTGCATTAAAGCAAAACTCGGTAGCGGTCGTGACTGCGACAGTTATCGTTCAAATTACATATTAACTATTAACGAATGCGAGGAATAAAAATGCAAAATGGTATTAAGAAGTATTTCTGTTTAACTCTCCCTATCTGCCTTCTTGGGTGTTTCTTAATGATTTTACTTGAGAAAATGTGGGAAACCAACTTCGGACTTATCCCATTCTTTATTTGGGGTGTACTAAGTTCTTTCATTTCCGAAAGTGTAAACAACAAGCTTAATTTGTTCCCAAATGAATGAAACTATTTTCACAGAAATTCTCACTAAACACGGGTTCCGAGTTGAGAAAGAACAGGCCGTATGGACTGGTGGTGGTGATTGGTATGTTGCTTATATACCCAGTTCAAAATTTAGTGTCGCTATTGCTGCGTATGAACCAGGAGATAATACAGCGACAATTTGTTCGGAACTTGCGGCAGTTAAACTTCCAGTTAAAATCAAATGTAAAAATACTAAAGAAGTAGACGTTGAAGAATTGGAAAAAACTTGTGTAGAATTGAATGTGAAAATAAAAGAAATTTTTAACCAAATTAAACTAGAACAAATTAACACAGATTTCTAAGGAGAACAAGATGCTTACATCAAATACTATTGACTATATGCCAAAAATTTTGAAGGCATTTAGAAAGTACATTGAGAAATACGATTGTACTTATATGGTTGTAAAGAGTGACTTATTTCCTGGTGAAATTGGTTATTCTGTAACTTTCTATCACGCAGGTAGTGGTATGCCATATCTGATGGTTGCTCAGCACGATAAAAGTAAGTACGCAACTATCTATGTAAACAAGTACGCAGATAACTGGTCCAGGAGTGATTGTAAGTATCGTGAAGATTGTAACATTTCAAACAACATAACAGAATTTATTAAGGCCATTCGTGAATGTGCCATTACTGGAGAACAAAAATGATTGACAATTACGATTATCCGCTTCACGATGAAGAACACGAAATTTTACCGAGTGGAATGAAACTTAAGAAGTCATGTCCTGTATGCGAAAAAGGAGCATCACTCATAAGTCAGTTCGGTTATCGTGTTTACATATTGAATAATAAGCTCTGTTTGGAAGGACCAGATGGAATTTGTTGTTCTGATGTTTTAACAACTTGTCCAAAATGCGGGAGAAGACTATGAAAGAATACTTGTGGGAAGTAGTAAAGAATACTGGAATGTTTATTGTCGGTATTTTTGGTTTAGCACTGTATGGCGCAGCATTGGCTCTTTCAGTTGCTATTGCGTTTTTACCAGTGTTCGTAGCAATTTATCTATACGATAGTATTGGATTTGATAAATGGACAGTTGGAATTCCTGGTATGATTATCACTATCCCTTGGGCAGTTGCGTGGTTTACGCTTCTCTCAAAAATTGACAATAAATTTAATCTGGGAATTTTCTAATGGAACACAAACAGGACATTTCAAAAGAGCAATTCGTTCAAATCTGTACTGAGTATGGATTTGTAGTAAAAGAACTGCACGAACCTTGGAGTACAAACGGAACTTGGTTTTTAGCATTTATTCCAAATTATGACGCAGCCATTGCCGGTCATGTACCTGAAGACCACGAAACCAATGTATGTGTACAGTTAGATTGTTTTTATAATGGTCCAGTTTATTTTCAAACAAGAAAAACTTGCCAACCTACAGATGTACAAAGATTTAAATACTTTTTGGGTGAAATAAATAAGACAGTTAAAAATCATTTAGTAAATATGAAGATTAGTAAAATGCAAGAAGAGGATTTTGAATGAATAGAGAATTATTTAGAAAGACACTTATTGAACATTGTAAGAAATGTAATCTTGACATTTCCGAAGATGAACATTTAGTTTATCTTGCACTAAATGATTGTTACGATGTATTCAATTTTCCAAGAAATGCAACGTATTTTGAATACAAAGAAGATAAAGATTTTTACCCACTTAAACCATTGGTAAAATGTTTGGATTGGAGTGAAACTTCATTATTCTTGTGTATGGATATAGCAAATTATTGGGCTTTACGAAATAAACGCAGATTAGTAAGTATGAGAATGAATAAAATACAAGAGGATTTTCTATGAGATGGTTAGACGATAAAATCTATACAAATGATATGCTGGAAACTATTGACAAAGAACAGTTTCCTTTAACTTACAGAATGTGTAGCAAGAACAAGTTTGATACTGGTTCTATTATCGTCCGTAAACTGATTGACCAGGAGATTGACCATCCAATCTGGATTGCGATTTATGAAGAAAGAAAGCCACAACAGTTCCATATCTATTCATTGGAAGTTTATAAAAGTTATCAGTTAAAAGATTATGGAAGAAGGGCATTGACAAAGTTCAAAGAAAATGCTAATTTAATAACACTATGTAGTCTACCGGAAACAAAGGTATTCTACGAAAAACTCGGTTTCAAAGAAGCAGACGATAGTGGACTTCGTTTGATTTGGAGAAAAAACTTTGGGAGAAAAAACAAATGAAAACAACAATTCAAAAAGCAACTTATACTGGAAGAAAGACTGGCGTTCTGTTGGAAGTAGAATCAGCTGATTACTTCAATGATGGCTTCAACAACCCGAACATTACTGTTGAGGGTACGGCACCGTGTCGCAACAAACGCAGAATTACTATAACACTAAATGCACCGTTGCAACCATTGGCAGGACAGAAACAAAAGCTTGTTCAAGACATCCTTAATAATTTGGGTGGTCTTGGTGGTGGAAATTACTCTTGGGGATTTGGTGATACATTTAAGAAGTATGGTGTTTACATTGACGGCAATTTTTACAAAGTAGCAACTTTGGATGATTTGCTTGTTGTCAAGCAGGCTATGGGTATCTAATGGAAATAGTAATTATAACTGTAGCAGCATTTGCTTTGATTGGTTTTATCGTTGGTAAAATCATAGACCACTGTTGTAAGCATGAATGGGAAACAGACGAGAAAGTTCATGTCTGCGACCACAGTGAAATTTTTGGTGATTCCAAATATGACAGATACTACTTGCGCTGTAAGAAATGTGGAAAAGTTAAAATAAAGAATATGAAATGATACGTTGGGTTATTACAAAGCACAAATATAATGATTATCTGTATATGTTTGACCTTAGAGATTTTTGTGTCAATCAGATGCGAGATTTTGAAACAAATATAGCTTATCTTACCACAACATTGACTCCATCAAAGTGTTTTTTCAATGATGTAAAAAAGAAAATAAAAGAAAAAGGAATTAAGTTCAAAGATAGGTGGGAACGTTATTTTACAATAGAAACCGGAAGTCGTTTCGTTTACGGGTCTTATAGAGGACATTCAATTTTACGCGGTTCAACAAAAAACATTGTTATACTGAATGATTTTAATTGTTGTCCTGAACGAATACAAGTAGAAATGGCAAATTGTTATATTCCAATGTGGATGAGTTGTTTGTGTACTACAGTTATTGTTACAATAGACGAATCAAAACCAACTGGAAAAATAATTGACGATTTAATAAAAAATTATGGCTGTTCACACACCTAATACAATAGAAAGTTTAAGAATTGCTTGTGCTGAAAAAGGTTGGGATGGATATGATGCCGAACCAATGCCAGAGATTGTATTCAAAAGAGCTGAAGCAATTAGTTCTTATATTCCAAAGGTTTTTGAGTTGTTTCCTGGCGGAGATGGCTCACTACAGTGGGAATGGCACGAACACAGAAAGAACGGTCACTGGGATATAATAGAAGTTTATCCATTACATTTTTATTTTAATGATAATGACGATGGAGATAAAGAATTTGACACACCAGAAGAAATTATAACTTATTTAAAGGAGAAATACAAATGTTTGGCTGGTTAAAGAAAGCAACAGAAACAATAAATCCACCTTCTATGCTTGATAGAATTAAAGTATATCTAACTGAGAATGCTCCTGACATTCTTGAAAATTACGAACTACATTATTATCCTTCGGAATTTCTAAATTCCAGAGTAGAATTTGAAAACAAGTTCTATCGTAAGGAAAAGCATTGGGAACAAGATAATACATTTGGTTTCCGTCTTCGTGAATTATGTGGTGGTTGTGTAAGTGAATTTGATACTATTAGTGGTATGGGTTCATTTAGTTCTGTTATTGAAAATCTTACTATTTTCAAGTCTGACATTAAAGATGATTGGTCTGTACTTGACAAAAAGATTGCTGTTATGCGAAAGACAGATAAAGAATTTAAAGAATGTTTTGCCGAAGCAAGACAGTATTTTGATTTGCTAAATGACAATGGATTGGACGGATTGAATTTCTCAATTAACTGTATGAATGGTAAGGTTTATAGCATTACAGTTGTTCCTGGAAATTTCAAGAAGTTCTTTGAGTATGTTAAGCCACAATTAAATTCTGATAAAGAAATTGAAGCATACGAAGAATACTGTTATCAGCAATTTAAACTAAATCTGGACACGTGTGATTTAGATGCTTATGGTCCTTCTGTTGCTATGGATTTACCATTTGCCTGGCGTGAAAATTTGTCAGAACAAGAAAAAATTGACAATGACCCAGATTATGTTTCTGCTAATCGTGCTTGTCAGGATGTACTTGACAGAATTAAGAAAACTACTATTGACACTAAGGACGAATAAATCTATATTAGCACTATGAACTACTTTATTGAACAACTAGAAGAAGAAATTGTAGCACTGAAGACATTCGGTGCCACTATTGACAAGTTATGTGAACTGGCTAAAATGAAAGGTCCACAGAACACGATTGAAGATTGGGAGAAACCCGAACTCTTTGACTGGACTAGACACGATACTTTGTTCAGTCAACATTACAAAGATGACACACTGCCATATTTGAAGTGGACATCAGTCAATGATTATTGTATGTACCATACTTTCACAGATGGTAAGAATTACTATAATTTGAATTTGGCTATTGGTCAGGGTTCGGAAATATGTTTCTACATACTTGATGAAGGTCAAATTACAGAAAACATTAAAGCAAATTGTTCCCAAATTGTAGCTGTTAAGCAATTAGCAGAAGACAAAGTAAAATTCTTGGAACAGAAACTTGCTGAAATGAAGGTAAAAGACCAGTCTAGAGAAGCAATAAAGAAAGACCTTAAGACAAGACTAGACACAGTTAGATTGGTAAAGAATCTGATGGATGATATGGGATTGTCTTTTGACGATTACTCAAAGAACAAAATTATCGGTTGGGAAAAAGAATACCGAAATCTATGAAATACGCTTTAATCGGACATAACATTGAATACTCAAAATCTAAGGAATGGTTTGAAAGCCAGGGTGTAGAGTATGAAGTATTTGATACTGACGATTTGAAAGGAACGATTGAGAAAATCAAAGCGGACCCGGAGATAGGTGGTTTCAATGTTACAACTCCTTACAAACAAGAAGTAATTCAATACTTGGATTTTGTTGAAGGAGATTCTGTTAACTGTGTAAAGAAATTATCTGATGGTTCTTTATGGGGTAAATCCTTTGACGGAAGTGCTTTCTGTTTAGAACTTTCTCGTTTGTTAGACAGTCACGATGATTGGGAATTAACCTTTCCGAATAAATGTGCTATTCTTGGTAATGGCGGAGTAGTTCCAGTCATTTATAAGGAATTAGCTGAGAGTGCTGAAGTAGTAGATATATTTGCTAGAAACCCAAAGGATAAAGAATACCCATTGACTGAATTTAATGCTAAGCGTTATTCTTTGATTGTCAATACTATCCCGTTCAAAGCAAACATTGACATAAACTTTAATAATAAGTCTAAGTTCATTTATTTTGATTTGAACTATGCTGATGATAGATTGGTAAAGAAAGCAGAACGAAATAGAAATTGTAGCTGGTCTGTTAATGGATTGGATATGTTAGAAACACAAGCAAGATTTGCTTTAAACTGGTGGAGAGAAGATATATAATGCAGATTAAAAGAATACTTTTAATTCCATTTATTTTATTAGCAACGGTTGTTTTATTGCCGATAATTGCTATATTGTTTGGTATCGGCGCCCCTATTGTTTGTTTGACAGAAGTGTTTTCAAGCACATATAATTGGGCGTTCAAAAAAGAATATGCGGATAAAGGTTGGTGGGATGCTAGTCCTGAAGACCCTAGAAGGAATTGCTAATGGAAACTGTAGACCTACATAGAGGTAGTATAGATTTTATTTTTGAAAATTGTGAGTGTATCACAGTTGATATGTGGGCTATTAAGTACTTTCACTTTGATGTGAAAGAAGAAAGATGGATTTGGGATAAAGACCATAAGAACTTTCTTAAAACAAATCAAGTAGACAATTTCAATTTGATACTTGATGTATCTGACCCAAAACTATTTTCACGAACTATTAGAATGACTAACCCGTGTGATACCATAGAAGAAATGGGCAAATACTGTATTGACAGATTAACTAATTCCGATGACATAAGTGGTTTTACAATAAATGGGAAAGATTATACTGTTCCTTGGAACAGACACGAAAAACCAACTGATTTGGGTATTCCGCTTATTTCAAATACATACCAACGAAATACTGCTTCAGTTAATAAAAATGGTGAAACAACTTTACAAATACGAATAAAGGAAGAATCAGATGGATCTGGAGAAAATCAAGAAAAACATTGATGCTTCATTGAGCGAACACGATTTAAAAGAACTTCGTGATTATGCGGGTTCTCGTTTGGAAGAAGTCCGTAAACAGAAAGAACTCAGTAACAAAGCCGAAGTAGAAATTAAATACAAGGGAAAGTATATCCTTTGTTATGGAAAAACTATGCAAATGATTGGCGGAGTTAAAAACCAAAATGACATTAAAATTGTCTATGTAGAAGATACTGATTTCCAAGGTCACGGATTTTTCCGCTGTAAAGCAAAAATTATACAAATTAAATACAATGACGAATACAATTTAGTTAGTCATATAGGTGCTGAAGATTATGGCGAAGTCTATGTTTCATTTGAACACGATGACCAGTATTCTTTTTATGAACAGGACATTGACAGAATTTTGACAAAAGATGAAGTCATTGAAATGTTAGACGAAGCTAAAGCTACACAAATAGATATGATGGATGAATGGAAAAAATGCTTACAATAGTACCAACAAATTATAAAGTACCATTTGACAAGTTAGTTTCGTTTAAGAAAGACAAAACTAAAATGCTTGCCAAATTGAAGGAATTGGTTGTAAAACAGAAAACTTTTGAAGAAGAAAGTATGTTATACAACTATAAGGGCAAGGACAAAGATTTAATCTGGTCCTGTATGGAATTCTTTTATGAGAATTTGTGGAATAAGGAATTTCGTGAATTTATTTACAATGACGATAAAGACAGTTGGGAGAACTACCATATACAACTGAAATGTAAAAATAAATTTACAGAAGTTACGATTGTTTACGGAATTGGGGCATTTTGCGTAATTGCTCCATTAGCCAAACCAACTGACAAATCCAAAATTCTTGACTTGGATAAAGTTGTCATTGGGAAAACAGAAATTTTCTATGATTTGTAAACAAAGTTTTACATAAAAATATAATAAAATCATTGACAAGCTCAATGATTTTTTCTATATTATGAATATACAAAAGAGGTACAACTATGAACGAAAATCTTGAAAAACTCCTGAAAATGGCAAAGGTCACCACAACACAGAACATTGTAGTTAGTGAAAACTTCATTATGTTTAAGAATGGTGATAGTGGTTTTTATCCGCTTGCTAAAATCTATGACAAGTATATTGAAGTTCTTTGGTTGGAACTGAATGACATTGAAATGGACCTGTATGTTCGCCGCGATAATCGTGGTGAATACGATTGGCTTGCCCGCGTTCCGTTTGAAAATCTCAATGAAACGGAATTTGAAATTTACGCAAAGGATTTGCGTGATACGATTGTCAAGAATTACAAAATGGCTAAGGCCGTATCGGCCGCACGAAACGAATTTTGGAAAACTTACCACGCAGTTATGGAGGGTAAGTAATGGGACTTATTAAAGAAACTCTCAAAGAAGCATTTGAAGACACAAAGCTAGAACTTGGTGTTGCTAAACCAGATTGGATTGTAAGTAATTTACCGAAAATTGGACTAATGGTTTGGTGGGCAGTTTTCACAATTTGGTTTGCTTGTACTCAGATTTATTTACCAATTAAATTGTTTATGTATGGAAAAATGAATGATTCACTTGCACATTCATTTGGAGCAGTCTTTGTTATTTTGATTGCGTTTATCATTAACAATTTTCTGTTAAATTTCACAATGAAACTTCACGATAAAATTATGGAGAAGAAGTAATGATTTTGTTTCTTGACATTGAAAATACTATCATTGACAATTTGACAGATTGTAATTGGATGGAAGAAAATTGTAAGAAGATTAAGGATTTCATTTTCACCAAGGGTATTGACATAGTTCACATTTATACTTGGGGTTGGAAAACGAACAAAGAAATTGACCAGGAAATTCTTAACAACATTTACAAGAAACTTGATATAGCAGAAGAACAAATTGGTCGCTGCTTTACGAAAGAAACTGCCGTTAATTTCTGTATAAATGGTGGATGGATTCCGGCAAATGAAAAAGAACGAGCTTTGATTCCTGGAATGATGAAAAGCGATTATGCTTTAGATAAAACTATGGTGTTTCTTTTAATGACCAGACCTGACCGACAAGAAGGTGCTGTGTGTTATCTCATTGACGATACAACAGAAACAAATCTCAATAGAAACGAAAACGCATTTACTATTAACCCAACCGACCTATAAGGAGCAACTATGGAAGAAACAACTGAAACAGAAATCAAAGAAGAAAAGACAGACAGAGCCATTTATATTGACATATTTGCAGTTTTCATTTCTATATTCGGCACTGTATGGTGTTTGAGTTATGGAATTTTCAAGCTTGTAAATTTTGAAGTTTTTTCTGCGGTATTCAATATATTCTTGGGTGCTGTCAATGGAACTTGCTTAATTGTAAACATAACTTCATTCATTAAAAGGAGATTCAAAATTGGACAAGCTAATTAAACACGTTAGACAGGCACAGATTTTCTCTATGAGTCTATCTGTAATTGCTATGGTATTCTGTACCGCTATGGGTATTCACGTCATTTCAACTGGAAGAGTACTTGCCGGAACAATTTGCGTAATCTGCGGACTTGCTAATGCTATTTGTTTGGGCTTCAATTTTTCAAATTTCATAAAGGAGTAAACTATGATTGCTTTAACTATTGTCGCGGTAGCTGTGACTGCCATCGCATTTATCTTCTGTACCACTGTTGGTATCAAAATGATTATGGATGATGCTCCAGGTATTGGACTCTGTAACATCGCTATGGGTGTTGGTAACCTGTTGCTTTGTATCTGTAACATTGCACGATTGGTGAGTCAGAGTGCAGGTGCTTAGTTTGTTCGCATTGGTAGCGGCCGTTGGTTGTGCTTGCGGTGCTATTCTAATTCGTAAAGATAACAAGCAACTGTTTTGGATAAACACATTTCTCGCAGTAGCAAATGGTGGACTTGCTATTATGGGATTTACTGGAATGTTCACCAATTTCACATAAAGGAAAACAAACTAAAACTATGTTTAAGACACTATTGTTCATTTATCTCGGTGGTGTATCACAAGCTGCTACAGTAATCTGTGCGGTGTTCTCATCCATCTTTATTTTAGCTGCGATTGGTTTCTATATTGCTTCGTTCTGTTACGAAAGTTATAAGGACGAAACTGAAAAGAAAATGCGAGCAACGTTCTCAAAGATGGGAAAGTGGTTCTGTATCATTGGTGTTGCTATGGCATTTACCGGTGTTGTTCTTCCTGACCGCCAGGTATGTTATATGGCGGCTGCCGTTTCTTCAGCAGAATACATTACACAAGAAACTGAAATTGGTAAGGCACTTAACGAAACATCCATTGGTTTGATTAAGGATGTCGGTAAGATTGTTCACGATATGGCAAACCCAAAGAAGACAAAGGTGGTAACTGTAGATGAGTAAGGGACAGAAAACATACGATGATTTTTGCGCAGATGACCGCAAAATCGCACTGGATAAACAAGCACTAGCAACTCCGATTGGAAATGTTTTGTTTCGCACAACAGAAGAACTTTTCAATGGTGACTGGAAGAAATGCCCAAAGCGTTTAAAGTCTTACATTGAGAGTTATGACGCAAGTGATGTTTTCTATGTTGAAGTAAACACGATAGTAGAAGATTATCTGCTTGAAGAATGTCAGATTACAGAAAACCAGTACGAAAAGATTATGAATTGGCTCCAGAGCCTTAAGATTCTAGTCTATTTCCCTGAACGATAAGTTCAAATTCAAACAAAATGTATAGCATAACTATTGCTATACATTTAACCTTTTATTACATTTAAATGTGAGAATATGCTAACAACTTGGGGTAAGAAAATGGCCGCAAAAGAACATAAAGTAATTGATGCTGAAATCATTGGTCAGCCGAAAAAGAAAATTCCACTGAAGAAAGACAGTGTTACATTGAACATTTTACTAATAGCAGTTCTTGTATTTTTGATTGGTGGTGCTGGATTTGCGATTGGTAGATATACTGCACCTGAACCAACTGTAAAAGTTAAGAAAGTAATGACTGATACAATGGGTAATGAATGGTTCACTATCAAGCACAAAGTTGACGATATGGACACACCTGAAGAATTTAAGGGTACGAAATTCTATGCTGGATTCATTCAGTTCAAGAATATGCGTGACCGAGTAAGAGTGTTCACAGATGTAACTCATTTCACGATTGGTTGTTCTGGTGATATGTTTGATGCCGAAGGCCAATTATGGTGTACAAATGATTGGGTAATTAAACTATCCGAAACTGTTCCAGATAAAATTTTAACAAAGTATCATAAGTAATGACTTATATAGACCACATAAAGAACTCAGTATTTGCGACTGGATGTGCGCCGACATTAAAGGTTCATTTGTATGCAATTCGTTTGATTGCCAAAATACTATTGAAGTTCGAATTACTAGAGAAAAAAATTTTTATATTTTTTGCAGCAGATTTGCTTATATGTTTAATTCCTAATAAATGGGATAACTTACAAAGCAAAATAACCTGGTGGCGAGATAAGTATTTGAATTATTTAATCAGTAAAGACTGGACAAAATATGACCAGTGGTATTTCTTGGATGAAGATAAATGGAATGACTATTTAAAGAAACACCCTGACAGAAAAGAATACTTTGATAAACGCAGAAAAATGAATTACAAAATGCTTGAAATTTATTTAGACCAGGAGCGAGTTGATAGTAACTTTATGGAGAAGTATACTAGACGATATATGTGAGGTTCATTATGTTGTTAAAAACTGAAGACAAAAAAGACTTAGAACTTTCATTTAGACCTGTTGCAGATCCGACAGAAATAATAAATGAGAAAACAGACAAAAAAGACATAATAATTACTATATTTCTATATGTAATGATGGCAGGAATTATAATTTATAACTTGATTTAAGGAGACGAAACTATGAGTGATACATTCGGTGATAGAATGAAAATGTATGAAGGCATTGAAGCACAACGTGCGTTTATGCCAGGACTTCCTATTTGCGTAAGAATTGATGGTAGAGCATTCCACACATTTACACGTGGTATGCAGCGCCCTTATGACAAAGCAATGGCTGATGCTATGATTGAAACTATGAAGTATCTAGTAGAACAGACTTATGCTTGTATTGGTTACACTCAGTCCGATGAAATTTCTTTGATTATCAGAGACGATGTGGAACCGATTTTCGGTGGTCGCATTTCTAAATTGACTTCAATTCTCGCATCTATGGCAACTGCCAAGTTCAATGAAGTTATCCACAAGACATATCCTGAAAAGCCTTTGGCTCAATTTGATTGCCGATGCTGGCAGGTTCCAAACAGAACTGAAGCTGCTAACGAAATTCTCTGGCGTGAATACGATGCGACAAAGAACTCTATTTCTATGGCAGCTAGAGCTTACTATTCTGATAAGCAGTTGTTGAATAAGAACGGAAGTCAAAAGCAGGATATGCTTATGGAAAAAGGTGTAAACTGGAATGATTACCCATCATTCTTCAAGCGTGGAACTTATGCTCAGCGCAAAGTCATTGAAAGACCAATGACAGATGAAGAATGGGCAAAAATTCCTGACAAACACAAAGTAAATCTCGGCAGAGAAACCCCAGTGAAACGCACAGTTATTCAAACATTGGATATGCCTGTTTTCACAAAAGTAACAAACCGAGTGGATGTAATCTTTAATGGTGCTGAACCACAGGTGGAAAATGATGAGTAATAATGAATTTGATGAATTCATAAGTCAAATCTATAACAGTGGTGGGAATAGTTATAGACCATCTGCACTTAGTTCTGCCCGTAATCAGGCCATTGAAGATTTAATAAAATCTTTGACTGAACAAGCAGAAAAATACTGTGACGAAATAGACCAGAAACGAAAAGGAAAACACAAACCAAAATTTACAGATGAAGAATTTAATAAGACCTGTGAAGAATTAGGTCTAGTGGAGGACAAGTAATGTTTGATATAGATAGCTGGCTCAGCACTCTTAATGAAGATTATCATCGGCCGAAAAGCACTCTCCGCAAATTTAAGCTGGGTAATGTAGAAGTTAGAGTATGGAATTACGATAATGAAGAATTACAGATTGACGAAGTGAAATTTCAACTTTCTCCTGACGGAGAATTGGATGTTCATACTACTGGACAAACAACTCTTCATACCCTACAAGAACTGAAAGACACAGTTAATTTGTATAGAAAATCGTATAAAGTAATGATTGAAACAGCCAAACAACTTAAATTATTGGGAGATTTCTAATGAATTTAGATGATATAAAAAATATGTTGGAAGAAAATGGTTTTAACCTTTGGGGTGTAACCGGTTCTTCACAAAATACTGATTCCGAAGAAGCAGAAAAAGATAATTTCACTGAAGAAGAATTTGACAAGGCTTGCGAAGATTTGGGCCTTGAAGATTGTGGGGAGGAATCGTCCGATGTGGACGATTTCTTTCAACGGCTCAATCAAGTTTGAGGATAATAACTGGTAGGTAGAATATGGCAATACCATCACAAAGCGAAATGTATAAGAGAGGATGTGGTTATACTTTGGGCCGTGATTATAGTAGAAGAACTTCTCTATTAAAATGGCTTAAAATAGGGGATGCTCAGATCCAAATTGAGAATTTGAATAATAAACAAATTCGTGTACAGAAACTTGCTTTTGAGATTAGTCCTAATGGAAAAGTTTCAGTACTCGCAGGTGGATATGATGTTATAAACTCTATTGAAGAACTAAAGGATATGGTTAAACGATACAGATTAGCTTATCAAAAAATGAAAGCTATTGAAAAGGAATTGAAGTTTCAAGGAGATTTCTAATGAAACCAATTAAGCATTTGTTTATATCGCAACCAATGAGCGGACTAACTAACGAACAAATTTTGGAAGTTCGCCAAAAAGCAACAGACTACATTACTTCAAAATATCCTGACTATGCGATATGTGTTTTACCAAGTTATAAGGAACAACCTGACAATACTTACAATGCTGTTAGTGCAGTTAATTTGTTGGGTAATGCTATTAGTCTAATGGCAGGAGCGAATATAATTTATTTCGTTCCTGGTTGGCAAAAATCTAGGGGTTGTCAGATTGAAAATGAAGTAGCCCGTAGATGGTTAGAAGAAA
>RHMF01000694.1_pt1 | contig 17231 bp, 14 predicted proteins | sample 5365151 | NCBI WGS metagenome assembly RHMF01 (sample SAMN10266501, study PRJNA497801) | feces metagenome | isolation source: feces | host: Bos taurus | place: China: Prairie of Fairy Mountain | collected 2017-08-14 | reverse complement strand
GGGCGTCCCCGCTGCTGCGCCTTGATATGGATCAGATATTCGTGATGAGAACTCCGACAACACGGGAGATGTTGATGATGTCGTCGTAGGGGAGCGAGAAGTCGGGGAATTCCTGCTGGTTTTCCGAGATGAATGTAAGTCCTTCTCCTGTGTCGACAAGTCTTCTGAGGAACATGCCCTGGGAAACTGTGTCCACTACATATGTCTCACCGTTGATGATTGTCGAGTCTATCGGCATCCTTCGCAGGGCGAGGAGGTAGCCTCTGCATATTCTTGGAGCCATGGCGTCACCCGGACATGTGGCGAAAAGATCGTGTTTCTGGAAATGTGGTACCGGAGGAAGTTTTTCAACGTGAGGCGAGTTGATCACATATTCATAGATATTGATTTCGGGAGCTCTGAACAATCTCGCGGGGATGACGGGGATGTCTTCTTCGTGGTTAAGTTCGGGGTGGTTCTCGAAGATCTGATGGTCGTATTCCTCATGCTTGGTATCATTCTCGAACATCTGTCCTTCGCCTGTGAGCAGCCAGTTTACCCTGAATCCGAAGGCCTTGTTCCATCTGGCTGCCGAGTTTTTTCCGAATGGGCGGCCGTTCAGCTGGTTGCTGACTGCGGCCTGCTGGACACCGAGCGCATTTGCGGCGTCCAGCTGGGACATTCCAATCTCTGAGAAATACTCCTTGATGGTCTTTCCTATTTCTTTCCTGAGAGGCATCTGTGTAAAAAAATTACAGAAAATGTGTAAAATATTACAAAATTTGTTGGATATTACAAAAATGGTGTTACCTTTGCAGGTGTAATCACCAAAATCCGATGCAAATATAGTGATAATTTGCATAAAGTGTATAAAATGACGATTAATTTTACATCTGGTCTTGAAAAGATAGAATTTTGTATTTCAAAAAGTGTGTAAATATTACAAAATAAGTAATTTTTGGTTAGTTAGTAGTTCTTTTATCGTTTTGACAATCGGGTATTATGGAAAAGATCTGTACGACACTTTGCGTTATTGCAGGAACAGTTTTCCTGGTGATCGCCCTCTTCGGACTATGGCGCCACTTCTTCACAATGAGCATCTGCTATGCGGCAGCTGTCCTCGTTTCTGAAGAAAAAAGAGCCGATTGATGTCCGCTATTGTCTGCACCACTGATCAAGCCAACGGAAGTACTCTCTGTGCCAGAGAAGTGCATTCTGAGGCTTGAGGATCCAGTGGTTTTCATCCGGGAATATAAGGAGTCTTGAAGGTACTCCCATCATCTGTGCGGCGTTGTATGCCGCCATTCCCTCGTCTACCGGAACCCTGTAGTCCATACCACCATGAATGACCATGAGAGGCGTATGCCAGTTGGTCACGAGCTTGTGCGGTGAAAGCCTGTAATGGCGCTGTGCCTTCGGAAGATTGCTCCATGGAGATCCGCCTTGCTTGATGCCTCCGAATGTCACGCCGTCTCCGGCAGGTCCCACAGGACCTTCAGGTGTGCCTACGCGTGGGTCGATTTCGGTCTCATGAAGACCACCGTTGTCAAAATTCGCGAACCACATTTCCTCGGTAGTCATATACATGTGCTCCTCGTTGAAGATTCCGGCATGTGCTACGAATGCATCGAACACGTCTCCATGTGTTCCGCAGAGATAATATACCGAGTAGCCTCCGTAGCTTGCACCGCAAGCCGCCATCTTGCCAACATATGGCTCAGCCTTGATCTCACGTGCCGCAGCAAGGTAATCCTGCATGTTGAGGCCAGGATAGTCTCCTGAAATCTGCTCTGTCCATTCCTGTCCGAATGCGGTTGTTCCGCGTCTGTTTGGCAGTACCACTACATAACCCTGATCTGTCATGAGCCTGTAGTTCCATCTGTATGACCAGCCCTGGCTGAGCGTGCCCTGTGGGCCTCCGAGGCAGATTGTGATTGCCGGATATGTCTTTGAAGGGTCGAACTGCGGCGGATAGAGCACCCATGTGAGCATGTCCTTTCCGTCTACAGTCTTTACATAACGTGCTTCGGTCTTATGGTCTGCAAGCTGCGAAAGGATATGACCGTTTTCATCGGTGATCTGATTGTATGCAGTCTTGCCGCCATTGAGTTCCACAGCTACAAGCTCGGTAGGGAAGTCCATGCTGCACCATGTGGTGTAGAGTGTCCTGCCTCCGTCTTCGGCTTCGGCCACATGGAACGGACTTCCGAAATCATACCACATATCATCTCCGGTAAGCCTTTCGATTTTCCATGAACCGCCGTCGCATACCGCCTCGAAAATGCCCTGAAGGCCTTCCGCAAGTGATGCGAAGTAAATGCTTTTCGAATCAGCCGACCAAGACGGACTGCTCACATTGTATCTGAATGAATCCGTGATGTCCCTGATGCCGCTGATCGCCGGCATGGTTCCTGCGCTCCAGTCTACGTCGGCGACCATAAGTCTCTGCTTGTCAGCCTCATATCCGTCTCTCTCCATGCTGATCCATGCGATCTTCTTACCGTCCGGGCTCCATACAGGATCGGTGTCATATCCTCCCTTCATGTCGATCACGGAAGTCTCTGCTGTCTCTACATTATATATGTATATCTCCGTATTGGTCGAGAATGCGTATCTCTTTCCTTCAAGCTTTCTGCATGAATAGGCGATGTATCTGCTGTCAGGGCTCCATGCGAGCTGCTCAAGGCCTCCGAAAGGCTCTGTTGGGAGTTCATAAAGTCCGTCCTCGCCGGCAAGGATGTCTGTTCCTTCCTTGATCGCCGCTCCTCCGAACTCGAAATCCGCGACAAATGTGTGAGGAATCTCCATTACAGTATGGTCCCAATGTCTGTACATGAGATCGTCCACCTCATATGCCGTAGCCTTGTCGAGGTCTTCATAGCAGTCAGTCGGTGCCTTCACATGGCTCTTTACATAGCTGATGTACATCACCTTCTTCTCGTCCGGAGATATCTTGAACTCGCCGACTCCAGCAGGGATGTCGGTAGCCTGTCTGATGTCAGAGAGCTCCCAGCTGCCGTTCTTTTCCGCTATGGCTGCAGTCCATACCTGACCGCCCATAAGGAATGCCACGTGCTTTCCGTCAGCGCTCCAGCGTGCGTTCGATATGCTCTTTCCTGATGTGGTAAGCTGCTGATTGTCAGATCCGTCAAGCTTGCAGATGAAAAGGTTGCGTACGCTTCTGTTCTCCTGGATGGAGGTGTAGCTTACTCCGTACATGATATGTTTTCCGTCAGGGGAAACCTGAGGGTCAGAAAGTCTTCCGAATGCCAGAAGCGCCTCCGGGGTCATGTGTCCTTCCTTGATGGTAATTTCGCTTTTGGCTATATAGCCTTCGCTGCTGATTACATTGTTCTCGTTCATGGTGCATGAGGTTAATGTCAGGATGCCAAGTGCAATGGCTGCTTTGCTTATGTGTTTCATGATATGCTGTATTTTCTATAGTATGTTACTTTTCACGCGAAGAGTAGAGCCGGGCGGCTTTTGCCAGCTCCGAGCCGACCTGTTCCCGTACGGACGCCGGGCTTAAGACCTCAAGGGCGCTGCCATATTTGCAGAACTCCATGATCAGGGCCTTGTTCGGCGAAACAAAGATGCTGAATGTGACCGACTCCTTGTCAGAGGCTATTTCCTGCTGACTCCTGTGGATCGGGAGATCGCGGAGGAAGCGTGCTTCGGTCGGGCTTGTCCTGAATGTTATCGTCTGTCCCGGACTTTCAGCGATATAGATACCGAAACTTGTGGCGAAGAATTCGTCCACATCAAAGCCAACTGGCATCCTGAATTTCTTGTCGGATAGCTCCAGATGACGGACGCGGTCAAGGCCATAGACTCTCATGGCCTTCCTTTCAAGACAATATCCTATGAGATACCATCGTTTCGCGAATTCCTTGACTGCATATGGCCTCAATGTGTATCTGTCTGTTTCATTGCTGGTGTACTTCTGGTATGAAATGGAAATCTCATATCCTTCGGTCATCGCCTCCATAACCGATGTGAGGAAACGGTGGCCGGAAGGTATGTCTTGGACGGATACCCTGCCCGAAAGCCTTTCCTTGCCGAGCGACAGCATGTTGTTGACTGTGAATGTGTTGATCAGCCATGCGTTCTCGGCGTTTTCGTCTGCCACATCGTCGGTGTACGGGATGAAATACCTGTTTCTGCCGCGATCGCATTCGATGCGTATTCCGAACACTTCCTCGATGGCGGCGCGGTGGTTGTTGAATGTGCGCCGTGGGTAAGGGCTGTCAAACCTCTCCTCCCAGCGGTCGCATATCTCTCCCAGACTGAGGCCGTTCTCACCGGCCCTGATGAATGTCTGGACCATCCAGATGTATTTCTGCAATAATTCGGTTACCATATTCTAGCTTATCTTGCTGTAGTCCTTTATCTGATATTTCTCTTTACGGAGTTCCTTCCGGAGAAGCTGGTTCCTGTCGGAAGAAAGCGTCGGGTCTTCCCTCAATACCGCATCTGCGCAGTCCCGGGCTGCATTCAGGATGAGGCCGTCCTTTGCGAGTGAGGCGATATTGAGGCTTATCGGAAGACCGCTCTGCTGCGTGCCCTCAAGGTCTCCCGGACCGCGCATCTTCATGTCTTCCTCGGCCAGTTCGAAGCCGTTTTCCGTTGCGCACATCAGCTCGATCCTGTGCCTTGACTCCTTGCTGAGCTTATGGCCGGTCATGAGCACGCAGTATGATTTCTCGCTTCCTCGTCCCACACGTCCGCGAAGCTGGTGGAGCTGGCTCAAACCGAACCTTTCAGCACTTTCGATGACCATGACTGAAGCGTTCGGCACATCTACTCCTACCTCGATGACTGATGTCGCGACGAGGATGTCGGCACGGCCCGCAGCGAATGCATCCATATTGAACTTCTTGACATCATTGAGCTGCTTTCCATGAACGACTGCGGTCTTGTAGTCAGGGAACGGAAATTTCTGCATGATCTCTTCTGCTCCGGCCTCAAGGCTCTGATAATCAAGCTTCTCTGTCTCGTTTATCAGCGGATATACAATGAATATCTGACGCCCCAGGGCTATCTGGTCGCGCATGAATTTATACAGCGCCGGCCTCTTGCCGTCGGTCGCATGGATTGTCTGCACCGGCTTTCTTCCCGGAGGCAGTTCGTCGATCACGGACACATCGAGGTCTCCGTAAAGGGTCATGGCAAGCGTGCGCGGAATCGGAGTGGCTGTCATCACAAGTACATGGGGCGGAGCTCCGCATGTGGCTTTCCTCCACAGCTTCGACCTTTGCTCCACCCCGAATCTGTGCTGCTCGTCGATGATGGCGAGTCCGAGATTCCTGAATATGACGTTGTCCTCGATAAGCGCATGAGTACCGACTATGATTCCGATGCTGCCGTCTTCAAGTCCGGCATGTACTTCGCGCCTTTCCGCAGCCTTGGAACTGCCGGTCAGGAGGGCGGATTTCACGCCCGTAGGCGCCAGGAATTTCTGGATGTTCTTGAAATGCTGCTGTGCAAGCACTTCGGTCGGAGCCATGATGCATGCCTGATATCCGTTTCCTATGGCTATCAATGCGGTAAGCACGGCCACCATGGTCTTTCCGCTGCCGACATCTCCCTGAAGGAGACGGTTCATCTGATGGCCGCTCTTCATGTCGTTGCGGATCTCCGTGATGACCCTTTTCTGGGCTCCTGTCAGAGGGAAGGGGAGTGCGTTATAGCACAGGTTGAATGCCTCGCCTACGCGTTGCATCCGGATGCCCTGGTCGGCTCTGCTGCGGACATATTTCTGCTTGAGAAGCGAGAGCTGGAGGTAAAAAAGCTCTTCGAACTTGAGACGGTATTTCGCTTTTTCCAGTGAGACCATGTCCTTCGGGAAATGGATGTTCCTCAATGCGAAATGGACGGGCACAAGGCCGCATTGCTTCATAAGATGCTCCGGCATGGATTCCTCGATATACGGAAGCCCTTTTTCCAGGGCCGCCTCCATCAGCTTGTTCATGACCTTTCCGGTCACTCCGCCGTTCTTGAGCTTCTCCGTGCTAGGATAGACTCCTGTCATCGTGCCGGACTGCTGGGCCTGTCCGCCTGCCCCTGCAGGGACCGCGTCCACCTCGGGATGAACCACATTTATGCGTCCGTTGAATGCCGTCGGCTTGCCGAAGAAGATAAATTCTGAACCGGGCTTGAGCTTCTCCATCATCCATTTCATTCCCTTGAAATAGACGGTCTCGAGCTCTCCCGTACCGTCGCTGACCCATACGCTGAGCCGTTTCTTGTCAATGACTTCTGCCCTGACCACCCGGGCCCTGATCTGGATGTAGGCCATATCCGGCCTTATGTCGCAGATCCTGACATACGAACTCCTGTCGATATACCTGAACGGATACAGACGCAGCAGCTCGCCGATCGTTCCGACAGCAAGCTCTTTCTTCAGCAGGGCGGCTCTCTTTGGGCCGACTCCCGGAAGAAACTGAATGTCCATATCTAGTCCGTTCTGTGCCATGTTGTGGCAAATCTAATAAAAATTCCGTTTTGTTCATATTATTTATTTATATTTGTAGGTTGATTAGAATATTAGCAGAGAAATAATATGGCAAGAAAATTAGTCGTGGGAATTACCCAGGGAGACGGAAACGGTATCGGTTACGAGGTGATCATCAAGGCCCTCGCAGACGAAAGGATGCTCGATCTCTGTACTCCTGTCATCTACGGATCTTCAAAGATATTCGGCTTCTACAAAAAGCAGATACATAACCTTGACCAGATCAATACGAATGTGATAAATTCGGCGAAGGATGTCCATCAGAAGAGAGTCAACATCGTGAACTGTCTTCCGGAGAATGTCTTTGTCGAGCCTGGACAGTCGACTCCGGAGTCGGCCAAGGCTGCGATGACATCCCTCGAAAGGGCAGTCGCTGACATCAAGGAAGGATACATCGATGTCCTCGTTACTGCTCCATTCAACAAGAGGGCGATGACAAACGAGGGCTTCGGATACACCGGCCACACAGAGTATCTCGAGAAGGAGTTTGGCGTTGACGAGGTCGCTATGATCATGGTGTGCGACAGACTCAAGGTCGGCGTCGTGACCGGTCATATCGCATTGAAGGACGTTGTCAAGAACATTACCAAGGAAAAGATCCTCAAGAAGCTCCGCCTGATGAAGGCTTCGCTCGAAAGGGATTTCGGAGTGGATGCTCCGAAGATCGCGGTCCTCGGACTCAATCCTCACTGCGGTGACGGAGGTCTTCTCGGTGACGAGGAGCAGACCATTATCCTCCCTGCGGTACAGGAGGCAAATACAGAGGGAATCCTCGCGTTCGGTCCATATTCTCCTGACGGATTCTTCGGACTCGGGAATTACTCGAAGTTCGATGCGGTCCTGGCGATGTACCACGATCAGGGACTCACTCCGTTCAAGGCTCTTGCATTTGAGGAGGGCGTGAACTTTACTGCAGGCCTTCCGATTGTCAGGACATCACCTGACCATGGAACAGCATACGAGATGGCGGGACGTGACATGGCCGACCCGCGTTCGATGATGGCGGCAATCTATGCTGCGATGGACATATTCAACCGTCGTCAGGAGTATGATGATCTTGTGGAGAACCGCATGACCATCGAGATGCCTGACACCGAGATCAAGCCTCGCGGAGGAAGAATCATAGAGTAGTCATGGCAGAGACGAACCAATTGCCTAAACCGCCTATCTTCCTTTATACCGACGGGGCATCAAGCGGCAATCCCGGGCCCGGAGGGTATGGAGTGGTACTTAAATGTGCCGGAAGGGTCATGGAAATGTCAGAAGGATTCTGCCTGACCACCAACAACAGGATGGAACTCCTGGCGGTCATCAAGGGTCTGGAGGCCATCAGATGGCAGAATGCCGAGGTACATGTTACCAGTGATTCGTCGTATGTCGTAAAGGCAATAAACGAGAGATGGCTGGAAAACTGGAAGAGAAGGGGATTCGCGAGGGTAAAGAATCCTGACCTGTGGATGAGGCTGGTGCCGCTCCTTGAGAAGCATAAGGTGGCTTTCCATTGGATCAAGGGACATGCCGGTCATCCGGAGAACGAGCGTTGCGACGCCTTGGCAGTCGCGGCAGGAGCGGGTGCGGTGGCAGCCGGAAAGGAATTGCCGCCAGATACGGGATACAGGCCTGAAGAAGAATCAGCATTGCTATAAATTACATACATATATGAAAGGAATTGTGTTGGCAGGTGGCTCGGGTACACGACTTTATCCGATCACGAAGGGAGTCAGCAAGCAGATGCTCCCGATTTTTGACAAGCCGATGATCTATTATCCGGTTTCCGTGCTCATGCAGGCAGGAATCAGGGATATCCTGATCATCTCCACTCCTATGGACCTTCCTGGATTCAAGAGACTTCTTGGAGACGGAAGTGATTATGGCGTGTCATTCTCATATGCCGAACAACCGTCTCCTGACGGCCTTGCCCAAGCCTTCATCATCGGTGAGGAGTTCATCGGAGATGACTGCGTGTGCATGGTGCTCGGCGACAACATATTCCATGGAAATGGTCTTGAACCTATGCTGAAGAACGCATTGGAAAGAGCAGAGAAAGAGTCCCGTGCGACAGTCTTCGGATATTGGGTGAGCGATCCGCAGCGTTATGGCGTGGCTGAATTCGATGCCGAAGGAAGATGCCTCAGCATCGAGGAAAAACCGGCTCAGCCGAAGTCGAACTATGCTGTTGTCGGACTTTACTTCTATCCTAACAAGGTCGTTGAGGTTGCGAAGACAATCAAGCCTTCTGCAAGAGGAGAACTTGAGATCACTACCGTCAACCAGCGTTTCCTTGAGGATGGAGAGCTTATGGTTGAGACATTCGGCAGGGGCTTCGCATGGCTTGATACAGGTACACATGACTCGCTTTCAGAGGCTTCCACCTTCATAGAGGTCATCGAGAAGAGACAGGGACTCAAGGTGGCATGTCTCGAGGCCATTGCATATGAGCAGGGATGGATCTCTGCTGAAAGACTGAAGGAGATCGCTGCTCCGATGGCAAAGAATCCATACGGCCAGTATCTTCTTAAACTTGCAGAAAAGTAATGAATGTTATAAAGACAGATATTGATGGACTTGTTGTCATCGAGCCAAGGGTGTTCGGTGACAGCAGGGGCTATTTTTTCGAATCATTTTCCGAGCGTGATTTCAAGAGGGAGGTAGCGGATGTGGATTTCGTCCAGGACAATGAGAGCAAATCATCATACGGAGTCGTGCGCGGTCTTCATTTCCAGAAACCTCCTTACGCCCAGGCGAAGCTTGTGAGGGTGGTGAAGGGAAAGGTACTGGATGTGGCTGTAGATCTCCGCAAGGGATCGCCGACTTTCGGACATCACGTGGCCGTTGAGCTTTCGGAGGATAATCATCGTCAGATGTTCATTCCCCGGGGTTTTGCTCATGGATTCAGCGTGCTTTCCGATGAGGTGATATTCCAGTACAAATGCGATAATTTTTATGCTCCGCAGAGCGAGGGTGCCGTGGCCTGGGACGATCCTGACCTAGGCATCGACTGGAAGGTTCCAGCAGACAAGGCCCTTCTGTCGGATAAGGACAGGAAGCATCCGAGGCTCAGGGATATTTTGGGAGAACTTTAGCGATGAATATACTGGTAACAGGATGTATGGGTCAGCTCGGACGCTCTTTCAGGCGTGCGATGGCTGCCGGCATGCATGAATGTGTATGGACGGATGTGAGGGAGAGCGACGGAGTCGTGTCTCTTGATATCACAGATCCGGAGGCGGTTGCGTCCATTGTAAAGGAACATTCGATTGATGTCATTGTTAATTGTGCCGCCTATACCAATGTCAACAAGGCCGAGGAGGACGAGGCTGTGGCTTTCCGTATCAATGCGGAGGCTCCGGGCATTCTTGCGGCGGCAGCGGCCGAAGCGGGGGCAGTGCTGATACATATTTCGACAGACTATGTGTTCGACGGAATGGGATATATCCCGTATACCGAGGATATGCCAGTCGCTCCGCTGAACGCCTACGGAAGGACCAAACTTGCGGGAGAGCAGGCTGTCATTTCGTCGGGATGCAGGTATCTTATTTTCAGGACAGCATGGCTCTACAGCATATACGGTGGCAATTTCGTGCAGACCATATATGACAAGACCGCGGCGCAGCCGGTGGTGAAGGTTGTGGCTGACCAGATCGGAACTCCTACCTTCGCGCAGGATCTTGCGGATGCCATCGCTGCGATAATCGATGCTGACATGCTCGACAGGACCGGCGTATACCATTTTACAAATGAAGGCGTATGCTCATGGTATGATTTCGCGAAGGAGATCTGTGATATCAGTGGCCATCTCTGTCATGTAATGCCTTGCCGGACAAGTGATTATCCCTCTCCGACCAGACGCCCGCACTACTCCGTGCTTGACAAGACAAAGGTAAAGGAAACATTCAATATCGAGATTCCTCATTGGAAGGACTCGCTTGCATTCTGCCTCAGGCAGATGGAAGAGAACGCTTTATAGATATGGAAAGATTTGAAAGAAACATCATTGTGACCGGAGGTGCCGGCTTCATCGGCAGCCATGTGGTAAGACTTCTTGTCAGGAAATATCCAGCATACCGCATCATCAATGTGGATGCATTGACCTATGCCGGTAATCTGGCGAATCTCAAGGACGTTGAGAATGAGGAGAACTATGTTTTCGTCAAGGCGGATATCTGTGATTTCGACAGGATGTGCGCCCTTTTCGAGGAGTATAGCGTTGACGGAGTGATCCATCTTGCGGCCGAGAGCCATGTGGACCGCTCGATCAAGGATCCTTTCACATTTGCACGCACAAATGTGATGGGAACCCTTTCGCTTCTTCAGGCGGCACGCCTCTCATGGGAAGCACGTCCTGAAAAGTATGAGGGCAAGAGATTCTATCATATCTCGACTGACGAGGTCTATGGTGCGCTCGAACTGACCGATCCGCAGGGCGGGGCAGACGGAAAGGGACCTTTCGGTGATACATTCTTTACCGAAGATACCAAGTACAATCCTCATAGTCCGTACAGCGCTGCAAAGGCTTCATCCGACCATTTCGTCCGTGCATTTCATGACACTTACGGAATGCCGACAGTGGTGACCAACTGCTCTAACAATTACGGTCCGTATCAGTTCCCGGAGAAACTTATTCCGCTATTTATCAATAATATACGTCATGGAAAGCAGCTTCCGGTATATGGAAAGGGAGAGAATGTGCGTGACTGGCTTTTCGTCGAGGACCATGCCCGTGCCATCGACCTTATCTTCCATGAGGGAAAGATCGCGGAAACATATAATATCGGCGGTTTCAACGAATGGAAGAACATCGATCTCATCAAGGTGATCATCGCTACAGTCGACAGGATCCTGGGCAATCCGGAAGGCCACAGCCTTGGACTTATCACTTATGTGACTGACAGGGCTGGACATGACCTCCGTTATGCGATCGATTCGACGAAACTCCACAAGGAACTCGGATGGGAACCGTCGCTTCAGTTCGAGGAGGGAATAGAAAAGACCGTCCGCTGGTATCTTGACAACCAGGAGTGGATGGATCAGGTCACAAGCGGTGACTACCAGAATTATTATGAAAGCATGTATAAAGACAGATAATTTAAACCATAACATTATGAAGAAGATTCTTATTTTCTTGGCTGCTGCTTTTATGTTCGCTGCAACAGCTGATGCGCAGGGAAGATATCACGGTCCGCATCATGGTCATTATGTAAGTTCAGTAGAAGGACTTGGCCTCCATTTCGGTTATGTGCATTCATTCAACAGAATAACTGATCCTTTCAAAGAAGAGGTCAGCTCTTCTGATGGCAGGAATGGTTTCCATGTCGGCATGACCAAGGATTTTGCCCTTATCCCTTATACGCTCTATGTCCAGAGTGGGGTTGATTATGTTTATCAGGTGAAGAATCCTGATGTTGCAAAGGTCGGTTCACTCAAGATCTTGGCCAAGGATCAGGAGCATCGTCTTAATATTCCTCTTAAACTTAAGTATGAATATCCTGTTACTCCGGTGATCAGTGCTTTCGCTCAGGTCGGACCTACATTCTCGTTTGGACTTGCTTCTGATCTGAAGTATCGCGCAAAACAAGACAGCGGAATTGCGTATGTTTCATATAATTATTACAGCGGTAAGATCAAGACCGGAGGTGAGGCTGGCTTTATGGAAGAAATCATGGATGCTCAGACTCCTGATGCCAAGTACAGAAGATTCGATACTCTTCTTGGTGGAGCAGTCGGAGCAAAATTCTTCGATATTATCGAAGCTTCCATCGGATATGACTGGGGTCTGGTAAACCAATATAAGGGAGCTCTCGCGGATGAGCTTAAAATGCGTCGTCAGCAGCTTTATGTCACTGTGGCAGTGCGTTTCTAAAAAATGATGTAACTTTTATGCCAAAATGGCATATTGGACGTATCGTCTTTGATAATTGACTATTTGTCACTATATTTGCAGGTTGTGTGTACTGTGGGTACATGCAACCTGTTTTCGATAATAAAAATAAGATAATATGTCATTTACAGACGTTTTCAAGAAACTTTTCGGTACCAAGGCGGACCGTGACATGAAAGCCCTCAGGCCTACCTTGAACAAGGTGCTTGAGGCATACAAGGAGATAGATGTCCTGGACGATGATGCCCTCAGGGCAAGATGCCAGGCTCTGAAGGATAAGATTCAGGCAGCGATCGCCGCAGACGAAGGCCGTATCGCTGAAATCAGGGAAGAGCTTGAGAAAGAGATTCCGCTCAAGCAGAAGGAGGCTCTCGCTACCGAGCAGGACAAGCTCGTGAAGAAGGTTGACGAGACTATCGAGACCGTACTCGACGAGATCCTTCCGGAGGCATTCGCTATCATGAAGTCGACTGCCCGCCGTTTCACCCAGAATCCTGTCATCAAGGTCAAGGCTACGCAGTTTGACCGCGACCTCAGCACGACAAAGGAATTCGTGACCATCGAGGGCGACTATGCGATCTGGCAGAACCATTGGATCGCTGGCGGAAACGAGGTTACCTGGGATATGATCCATTATGACGTGCAGCTCATCGGAGGTATCGTCCTTCATCAGGGAAAGATCGCCGAGATGGCTACCGGTGAGGGTAAGACCCTCGTGGCTACGCTCCCTGTATTCCTCAATGCATTGGCAGGCAAGGGTGTGCATGTCGTTACAGTCAACGACTACCTCTCAAAGCGAGACTCGGAATGGATGGGCCCTCTCTATATGTTCCATGGCCTTTCTGTAGACTGTATCGACAAGCATCAGCCTAACAGCGAAGCCCGCAAGAAGGCATATGCATGCAATATCACATTCGGTACAAACAATGAGTTCGGCTTCGACTACCTTCGTGACAACATGGCCACTTCGATGAACGACCTCGTTCAGAAGAAGCATCATTTCGCGATTGTCGATGAGGTCGACTCCGTACTTATCGACGATGCACGTACACCTCTCATCATTTCAGGTCCGGTTCCGAAGGGAGAGGACCAGCAGTTCATGGAGTACAAGCCTCTCGTGGAGCGTCTCTACAGCGCGCAGAAGACTCTCGTGAACCAGCTCCTCAATGAGGCGAAGAAGCTTATCGCTGACGGAAACGAAAAGGACGGCGGCGTTCTTCTCTTCAGAGCATACAAGGGATATCCTAAATATAAGCCGCTCATCAAGTTCCTCAGCGAACCGGGTATGAAGCAGCTCCTCCAGAAGGTCGAGAACTACTATATCCAGGATAACGAGCGCGAGATGCCTTTCATTACAGACGAGCTCTATTTCGTCATCAATGAGAAGCAGCACTCTGTCGACATGACAGATAAGGGACGCGACCTTATCACAGGCAACCTCGAGGATTCAAACTTCTTCGTTCTTCCTGACGTCGGCGCAGCTGTGGCTGAAGTCCAGAAGTCTGGCCTTTCTGCAGAGGAGAAGCAGGTAAAGAAGGATGAGATCCTTGCCGATTTCGCCCTCAAGTCAGAGCGTGTACATACTGTAAACCAGCTCCTTAAGGCATATACCATGTTCGACAAGGAGATTGACTATATCATCCAGGACGGAAAGATCAAGATCGTCGATGAGCAGACAGGACGTATCATGGAGGGTCGCCGCTGGAGCGACGGACTCCATCAGGCTGTCGAGGCGAAGGAGAACGTGAAGGTCGAGGCCGCTACGCAGACATTCGCAACCATCACCCTCCAGAACTACTTCCGTATGTACCACAAGCTTGCCGGTATGACAGGTACAGCGGAGACAGAGGCCGGCGAGTTCTGGTCTATCTACAAGCTTGATGTGGTTGTGATCCCTACCAACAGGCCTATCGCCCGTATCGACAACAATGACCTTATCTATAAGACAAAGAAGGCCAAGTTCGACGCTGTGATCAACAAGGTTGTCGAGCTTACTGCCGAGGGCCGTCCGGTTCTCGTGGGTACTACCGATGTCGAGACATCCGAGCTCCTCAGCCGTATGCTCCGTCTTCGCGGTATCCAGCATCAGGTGCTGAATGCAAAGCAGCATGCGCGTGAGGCAGAGGTTGTAAAGCATGCCGGTGAGCCTTCTACTGTTACCATCGCGACAAACATGGCCGGCCGTGGTACCGATATCAAGCTTCCGGAGGAAGTCAAGAACGCCGGAGGTCTCGCAATCATCGGTGAGCGTCATGACAGCCGTCGAGTTGACCGTCAGCTCCGTGGACGTTCAGGACGTCAGGGTGACCCTGGTTCATCTATATTCTATGTGTCTCTCGAGGACAAGCTTATGCGTCTCTTCGGATCGGAGAAGATCGCTGGTGTTGTCGACAGGCTCGGAATGGAGGAGAATGAGGCACTCGAGGCTCCTATGCTCAACAGCTCTATCGAGAGGGCGCAGAAGAAGGTCGAGGAGAACAACTTCGGTATCCGTAAGAGACTCCTTGAGTATGACGACGTGATGAATTCACAGAGAGAGGTCATCTATACAAAGAGGCGCAATGCGCTTTCTGGCGAGAGAGTGGAGATCGACGTGATGAACATGATGCAGGATACTGCACAGATTCTCGCAGATAGGGCAGAGGAGCTTGATTACGAGTCATTTACAGAGCTTGTGATGTCATCCCTCTCTATCGATCCTGGCTTTGACGAGGAGTTCTTCGCAAAGGCAAACAAGGCTGCGATGACAGAGAAACTTCATGAGCATATGCTCGAGACATACCAGCGTCGTATGGACACTATGCTTACAAGGGCATATCCTATCATCAAGGAGGTTTATGAGAAGCAGGCTGCGATCTATCAGAACATCGCTATTCCTATCTCGGACGGCCGCAAGATGATGACCCTTTCCGTAAACCTCAAGAAGGCTTATGAGTCAGAGGGCAGGGAGATCGCGAGAGCCCTCAGCAAGAGGATCACTCTCTGGCAGATCGACGAGAAGTGGAAGGAGCATCTCCGTGATATGGACGATCTCAAGCAGTCTGTCCAGAATGCTACATACGAGCAGAAGGATCCGCTCCTTATCTACAAGTTCGAGAGCTTCAACCTCTTCAGCGAGATGCTCGAGGAACTCAACAAGAATGTGCTTTCATTCCTTCTCAGGGCTTTCATCCCGCTCAGGGACGCATCAGAGGCAAAGGCTCCGGCTCCGCAGCAGCCTAGAAGAAATGACATGGACAACATGACTACATCCCGCACAGACCTTGTTACAAACGGCGGTGAAGCGAAGAGCAAGATGCCTGTACATGTAGAGAAGCAGGTGGGACGTAACGATCCATGCCCATGCGGTTCGGGCAAGAAGTTCAAGAACTGCCATGGAAAGGGACTTTAACCTTACGATAAACAATTAAAAACAACAATATTATGGCAAAGATAGAAATGACATCAAATGTAAATGCCATCAGCAGGATTTCTGCAGGAACAGTCATCAAGGGCGAGATCATCTCTCCTTGTGACATCCGTATCGACGGTACCTTCGAAGGAAAGGTTACCGCAAAGGGACGTGTAGTTATTGGTGAGACAGCCGTAATCAAGGGCGATATCGTATGCGTGAACATCGACCTTTGGGGCAAGGTGGACGGAAACATCTATGTGAAGGATACTCTCGCGCTCAAGGAAGGTTGCGTCATCAACGGTAACCTCCATATCAAGAGACTTGCTGTTGAACTCGGCTCTACATTCAACGGTAACTGCAAGATGATTACAGAGGCTGAATTCGACAGGCTCTGCGGAGTTCCGCAGTCAGCTCCAAAGACTGCAGCTCCTCAGCCACAGCATCAGAATCCGGCTCAGGCACATGCAAATTAATTGACTGAAAGACCGGGTAACCGGTCTTTTTTTATTATTACCCATATGAAAAGACTTTCGTTGAGACGCATCGCCTACATGCTTTGTGTCGTGGTTCTTTCCGAACTTCTTCTTTCAGGATGTGGCGCCGTGCCGTTGACAGGCAGACGCCAGATACTTCTTGTTTCCGACCAGGAAATATTCCAGGCAGGTCTGGTCCAGTATCGTGAATACCTCGGTTCTGCGACTCTCTCTTCCAATTCTTCTGCGACTGCAATGGTAAAGAATGTTGGCCAGAAACTCGCTTATGCTACAGAAAGTTATCTGCGCGCCAACGGATTCGAGTCGGAGATATCTAACTTCGCATGGGAATTCAATCTTGTCAAGGATACCCAGGTGAATGCCTTCTGTATGCCTGGAGGAAAGATCGTTGTCTATGAAGGCCTTCTTTCGGTAGCAAAGACGGAAGCAGAGCTCGCTGTCGTTCTGGGACATGAAATCGCTCATGCCGTGGCAAAGCACAGCAACGAGCGTATGAGCCAGCAGATTCTTGCCCAGTACGGAATGGCCATTCTTTCAAGCGCGTTGTCGGAGAAATCCGCTATTGTCAGGGAGACCGCTACTACTGTATTCGGACTCGGTGCCCAGGTCGGAATGATGCTCCCGTACTCGCGCAAGCATGAATATGAAGCTGATTATATGGGAATCGTGTTCATGGAGATTGCCGGGTACGATTCGAACAGCGCGGTCGAGTTCTGGTCGAAGATGGCGGCACTCGGAGAAAGCAGCGTGCCGGAATTCCTCAGCACGCATCCAAGCGATTCAAAACGTATTGCAAATCTTCAGGGCAAGATAGCTGATGCCAAAGCTGTGGCCCAGACAATGAGGTAGACATAAACGAAAAAGAGACCGTTTTCGCGGTCTCTTTTTTAGTGGGAGCAGAGGGAGTCGAACCCCCGACCCTCTGCTTGTAAGGCAGATGCTCTAAACCAACTGAGCTATGCTCCCGAAATG
>RHMF01000579.1_pt1 | contig 17236 bp, 11 predicted proteins | sample 5365151 | NCBI WGS metagenome assembly RHMF01 (sample SAMN10266501, study PRJNA497801) | feces metagenome | isolation source: feces | host: Bos taurus | place: China: Prairie of Fairy Mountain | collected 2017-08-14 | reverse complement strand
CTGATTCATGGCTGAAAAACGAGGCCCGCAAGTATGTGGGTGAGTTCTATATGCTCGTGCTCTCCACGTTGTTGGGTATGTTTATCATGGCGTCATCGGGCCATTTCCTCATGTTCTTCCTCGGACTCGAGATGGCCAGTGTACCTATGGCATGCCTTGTAGCATTCGATAAGTTCAAGAGAAATTCAGCTGAAGGCGGAGCCAAGTATATCATCACCGCTACTTTCTCGAGTGCTGTGATGCTGTATGGCATCTCCTTTATATATGGTGCTGTGGGTACGCTCTATTTCGATGACGTAGCTCAGCGAATCGCTGTTTTATCTCAGGTGAAGAGTCAGGTTCCTATGCTCATTATGGGTTTGGTATTCTTCTTCAGTGGACTTGCTTTCAAACTTTCGCTCGTTCCTTTCCATTTCTGGACAGCTGATACCTACCAGGGTGCGCCCACTCCAGTGACCGGTTATCTGAGTGTTGTTTCTAAGGGTGCTGCAGCCTTTGCGCTGATGGTCATCTTGATGAAGGTTTTTGCTCCACTGACACAGTATTGGGAGTATCTGCTTTATATCGTCATCGTACTCAGTATTACTGTGGCTAACCTCTTCGCTATCCGACAAAAAGAACTCAAGCGATTCATGGCTTTCAGTTCTATCTCACAGGCTGGTTATATCATGCTAGCTGTTGTCGGTGCCTCTCAGATGGGTATGGCTTCGCTGATGTACTACATCCTTGTCTATGTCGTAGCCAATATGGCTGTCTTCACAGTTATCTCGGCAGTAGAGCAGGCTCAAGTAAAGCATCCGAGTCCTACATATAATGCGCATCGTACGATGTTCGGTGTGTATGACGGATTCTATCAGACCAATCCGAAACTCGCCTTCCTCATGACGTTGGCACTGTTCTCTTTGGCAGGTATTCCTCCTTTCGCTGGTATGTTCTCGAAGTTCTTCGTCTTCATGGCAGCAGCCCAACAGGGCTCGTTCTGGGCTTATTTCGTAGTGTTCATTGCCTTGATTAATACGGTAGTCAGTCTCTACTACTATTTGCTGATCGTTAAGGCGATGTACATCAAGCCTACCGACAGTCCTCTGCCCACCTTTAAGACTGAGACTATGACGCGTATTGCTTTGGTTATCTGTACTGCCGGTATCGTTCTCTTCGGTATCGCTTCCTGCGTTTACGACTGGCTGTTCGCTGTCTCAGCGCTATAAGCAGTTCTGCATACAGGCTCTATTTACTGGAGTGCACTCTGAGATTTTCTTGAGTGCACTCCAAATGTTTTTTGAGTGTACTCCAGGAATTTCTTGATTTAGGTCATCTAAAACGCTATTTTTAGGCAATTGTGTGCGAGAACAGTCGAGTCACATGTAAAACTCATTTACCTTTGCACTCGCAATTCAGAAATGTTTTGCATGAATTAAATTAGGATAATTATTAATTAAAAAGGTAAAAAGAATTATGAAAAAGATTATGATGACTCTCGTTGCCGTAGCTATGGCAACAACTATGAACGCTCAGTGGTATGTCGGTGGTACTGTAGGTTACAACTACACAAAGGACAAGAACACCGATGTTAAGTCTCACACTTTCAAGATTGTTCCTGAGGTTGGTTACAATTTGAGCGAGAACTGGGCAGTTGGTATGAAGATTGGTTATGGTTACACCAAGGTTGGCGATGACAAGGCTAATGAGTTCGTAGTTAATCCTTACGCTCGTTACACTTTCGTTAAACTCGACAAGGTAAACTTCTTCGTTGATGGTGGTTTTGAGTACAACTATGTAAAAGTAGCTGATGAAAGCGCTAATGGTTTTGGTATCAACTTTAAGCCAGGTGTTGCTGTAAACCTGAACGAGAAAGTTAGCTTCGTTGCTCACGTAGGTAACTTCGGTTGGGCTTCTGCTAAGGCAAAGAATGCTAAGTCTGTACAGTCTGTTGACCTCGGTCTTGACCTGACTGCTGTAGACTTCGGACTCTACTTCAACCTCTAATAATAAAGGAAAAGCATTATATTTAAATAAATTTCCTAATTGGGGGATGCACTTTCGGGTGCATCCCTTTTTTTGATGTCATCTAAGATGTAATTAGTTTATTCGAACGTCTTATAGAGGGTAGAGGCATTGTGTCGCCCTTGCAGCACATCCATAATCTCGTCGTCGGTAGAGAGATTGAAGTCACCAGGGATGGTGTTCTTCAATGCTGCGGAAGCCAGCGAGTAGTTAAGCTGCATCTGCTTGTCGCTTGGAAATTTGTTTCTTGCATGAAGAAACGCTCCCATAAAGGCATCACCTACACCTACAGGATCTACTACATCGGGGATATCCATAATGGGTGCTTGCAATAGTTCTCCTTCACTCCAAAGTAGCGCCGTCAATGTATGGTGGTTGGAACTGACGATATTGCGCATGCCCATCAGCCAATGACGGCAGCGGGGATATTGGGCATGGAGTTCATCGAACCACTCGCCATATTCCTTCATTTGCATCTGGAAGTTGGAGTCGGTGGCAGTGAAAGGTGGTTGTGGATGCTGTGAGAGCCAATCGAACTCGATGGCATCGCCAAACATCATGTCGCAGCGCGACAGCATACAACTGAGTGTCTCACGAGGGTCGGCACCATATTTCCACAGATTTTTGCGATAGTTGATATCGAAAGAGATCGTGATGCCCATCTCTTCTGCAATATCTAGTGCCTCAAAAGTGGCGTCGGCAGCCTGCTGCGAGATGGCTGCGGTGATGCCTGACACTTGGAAGATGTCAGCACCTTTCAGAATCTCGCGCCAGGGAATCATCCCCGGCTTCAAATCATAATAAGCTGAATTGGCGCGGTCGTAGATGACTTTGGCTGGGCGCATTCCTGCAGCTGGCTCAAAATAGTAGGTGCCAATACGCTCTCCTCCGTAAAGAACTTGGTGGGTGTCCACTCCCAACTGAGCTAAACACATGGCACCTGCATGTCCAACAGGGGTGTCGGGCAGACGGGTGATATAGGTAACGTCTTCGCCCAGTGTAGCCAGTGAAACGGCGACATTGGCCTCGCTGCCACCATATTTACTGGTAAATATATCGCCTTGAGTTAGGCGCAATTGTCCTGGTTTTGAGAAACGCAGGAGTAATTCTCCGAAAGTAACGATTTTTTGTCTGTTCATATTTGTGTCTTATTTTGCTTTTTTAATCTCTTCGCGGAGGAAGCGCGGAGTATAGCCTTTCTTCGACTTGGCCACTTGTTCAGGTGTGCCCGTTGAGAGTACGGTACCTCCGTTACGTCCGCCCTCTGGTCCCATGTCAATGATATGGTCGGCCAGTTTGATAACATCCATATTATGTTCAATAATGATGACGGTGTTGCCGCGATCCACCAATTGCTGCAGCACATCCATAAGAATGCGGATATCTTCAAAGTGAAGTCCCGTAGTTGGTTCGTCAAGGATATAGAGTGTCTTGCCTGTATCGCGTTTTGATAGTTCGGTGGCCAGTTTCACGCGCTGGCTTTCACCACCTGATAGTGTAGTGGAAGGCTGTCCGAGTTTGATATAGCCTAGTCCGACATCTTGAATGGTCTTAATCTTACGCTTGATATCAGGTACATTCTCAAAGAATTCGACAGCCTGATTGATGGTCATATCGAGTACGTCGGCTATTGATTTTCCCTTGAAACGCACTTCCAATGTCTCGCGGTTATATCGTTTTCCGTGACAATCCTCACAGGGAACTTGAATGTCTGGCAGAAAATTCATTTCAATCGTCTTGTAACCATTGCCACCGCAGGTCTCGCAGCGTCCACCTTTGACATTGAATGAGAAACGGCCTGGCTTGTATCCACGTATTTGGGCTTCGGGCAAATTGACGAAGAGCGAGCGGATGTCAGAAAAGACGCCGGTATAGGTAGCAGGGTTCGAACGTGGTGTCCGTCCTATAGGACTCTGGTCAACATTCACCACCTTGTCCAGGAATTCCAGTCCTTCAACGCTATCGTAGGGCATCGGTTGCTGCAATGAGCGATAGAAATGTTTGGAAAGTATTGGATAGAGTGTTTCGTTGATGAGTGTCGATTTGCCAGAGCCACTTACTCCTGTGATGAGTATGAGTTTGCCAAGTGGAAACTCTACGTCAATATTTTTCAGGTTATTTCCTTTGCAACCTCTTAGCCAAAGACTTTTACCATTACCTATGCGATGCTTTGTGGGCATCTCAATGTTTAGAGTATGGTTCAGATATTGGGCAGTGATGGTCTGCTGACGCAACATCTCGTCGATGGTTCCCTGGAAGACAACCTCGCCTCCTTTTCGTCCTGCCTTAGGACCAATGTCGACAATATAGTCGGATGCAAGCATCATGTCACGGTCGTGTTCTACCACAATGACAGTGTTACCCAAGTCGCGCAGTTCTTTGAGCGATTGGATGAGTCGTTCATTATCGCGCTGGTGGAGTCCGATGCTGGGCTCGTCGAGGATATAGAGCACATTGACCAATTGTGATCCGATTTGCGTGGCCAACCGGATGCGCTGACTCTCGCCTCCTGAGAGGCTGGCTGACTGGCGGTTGAGTGCAAGATAATCGAGACCTACCTCCAGAAGAAAGTCGAGTCGGGTGCGTATCTCTTTCAGTATTTCTGCTGCAATCTGCTGTTGCTGGTGGTCCATGTGGTTTTCTACGGCAGCCAACCACTCTTGCAGTTCTGTGAGATCCATATTGGCTAGTTCGGAAATGTTTTTATCCCAAATCTTGTAAGAAAGTGCCTCGCGGTGTAAGCGCTGGCCCTTGCATTCCGGACATTGGCACTCGGCCAAGAACTGGTCGGCCCATTTCTGTCCACTGGCACTTTCGTCATTTTCCATCACGCTACGCAGATATTTGACAACGCCATCGAAGTTGACGAAATAGTCGCTGGAGGTATGTACTAATTCCTTGTCGATACGGATGGATTCCAATGATCCATAGAGAATCTCGTTGAGGGCTTCATCTGGAATATCGCAGATAGCCGTTTTGATATTACATTCATATTTCTTCAGAATGGCATCAATCTGCCAGAAAATCATCTGGTTCTTATATTTTCCCAGAGGTACAATGGCGCCATCGTGAATGCTCAACTTGCGGTTTGGAATAACTTTCTCAAGGTCTATCTCGTTGATGTAGCCAAGTCCCTTGCATCGTGGACAGGCTCCTTGTGGAGAGTTGAATGAGAAAGTGTTGGGGGCAGGGTCGCTATAGGAGATACCTGTAGTGGGACACATCAGTCGACGGGAGAAATGCTTGATGGCTCCTGTCTCGTAATCCATAATCATTAAGAGGCCTTCTCCTTGTTTCATAGCGGTCTGAACACTCCGTTTGAGGCGGTCGTTGCTTTGCCCTCTAACCTCTAATCGATCAATGACAACTTCTATATCGTGGTTCTTATAACGATCAACCTTCATCCCCCGAGTGATCTCTTCTACCTCACCATCCACGCGGACGTGCAGATATCCCTTACGACGCATGTTTTCGAATAGTTCGCGATAGTGACCCTTTCGGCTCTTAACAACGGGGGCCAGAATCAGGATTTTCTTACCCGCATAGTCGTTCATCACCATCTCGATGACTTTTTCCTCAGTATATTTCACCATCGGTTCGCCCGTCAAATAGCTATAGGCGCGACCAGCTCGGGCAAAGAGCAGACGCATATAGTCGTAAATCTCAGTAGTGGTGCCTACGGTAGAGCGAGGATTCTTGTTGGTGGTCTTCTGTTCAATACTAATTACAGGTGAAAGCCCCGTAATTTTATCGACATCCGGGCGTTCCATACCCCCCAGGAAATTACGGGCATAGGCAGAGAAGGTTTCGATATAGCGCCGCTGGCCTTCAGCAAAGATTGTGTCAAATGCAAGACTTGACTTACCGCTCCCGCTGAGGCCTGTAATGACAGTCAGTGACTGGCGGGGAATCTCTACGTCGATATTCTTCAGATTATGGACACGGGCTCCCCAGACATTGATTTTTTGATCACTGCTCATTACTGCCACTTTCTGTTGTTTGATTGTATTTGCGCATGAGCGTCACGTCTTTCTTGATATCATACTCCTTGCCGTCGCCCCCTTTTGCTCTTACTCGAACAAAATAGACACCGTCTTTGACAGGGCGCCCGCGATAAGTGCCATCCCAGAAGCCCGTAATGTCTGACCAGGTATAGAGACACTGCCCCCAGCGGTTGAAGATCATTGCCCTGAATTCCGTAATGTTCTGATATTTCTTTGGTTGGTAGTGTTCGTTGATGCCGTCATCATTAGGCGAAAATGCATTGGGCATTTCCAGAATACTGGCTTGTAGTTCTGTACTGTCGACTATTTCCTCTTCTTCATCGTCATCGTCGTCATCTGCGAAGGTGGCGGTAGGCAATGCGATGATGGCAAATAGAAGCAGGAATGCATATAAAAATGATTTCATAAACGATGATATTTGCGATTTTGTTTGCAAAAATACAGAAAAATGTAGATTTAACGCATCTTTTTTTGTAAATTTGCACGCGATATGACTAAAAAACAGAAATTATGAAGCGAATCATTAGATATTTTCTGTTGCTGACATGGATGGTTTTCTCTGTAGAAACGGCTCTGGCTCAACAACCCCAGATACGTGAGCGCCACCAAGTGAAGCGAAAGGAAACCATTTTCGGTATTTCCCGTATGTATGGCATCACCATTCAGGAACTCATCAATGCCAATCCTGAAATGAATACGCCTGGCTATGAGTTGAAGAAGGGCGACATCATCAATATTCCATGGTCTGCCCATCAGCCTCAGGCCGACAAGCAAGAGACTCCTGTCACACCCTCGACTGCTGAGATGGTTGTTCCTGCAATGCCCAAACCGCAGGGCGTGGATGTCCGCCAGCGTGAAATCCGTGTGGGTGTCATGCTACCTCTTCATACGGTCAATGGTGATGGCAAACGCATGCTGGAGTATTATCGTGGGGTTTTGATGGCCTGTGATAGTCTGCGTTCTAACGGAATCTCTACGGATATCCGTGCCTGGAATGTGGCTGAGGATAGTGATATCTGCACCTTCTTGCAGGAAGAAAAAGCTACAGATTGCGATGTCATTATCGGACCGTTGTACTCGAAAATGGTGAAGCCTCTGAGTGATTTCGCTACAGAACACGATATCCGAGTATTTATCCCATTCTCTATTAATTCGCACGAAATTCTTGTCAATCGGAACCTGATGCAGGTATATCAGCCTCAGACAGAGCAGAATGAGTTGATTATTGAACACTTCATGAATCGCTTCAGTGATTCACATCCCGTCTTTATCGACTGTAACGATACCACCAGCCAGAAAGGTGTCTTTACGTTTGGACTTCGCCGTCGATTGGAGGCTCAGGGTATCGCTTACAAGATTACCAACCTGAATTCCAGCGAGTCGGCTTTTTATACGTCTTTCAGTCCCACCAAGCGTAACATGGTTATTCTGAACACAGGCCGTTCCAAGGAACTTAATTCTGCCATGGCTAAACTAAATGGTCTGCGTCTCTCTCATCCAGAACTGCAGATCAGTGTCTTCGGATATACGGAATGGTTTCTCTATACGCGATATCAGTTGGAGAATTTCTATAAGTTTGATACCTACATTCCTGCTCCTTTCTATACCGATTTGCAGTCGCCCAAGACGGAGCGTATCATGCAGAAATACCGCTGGAATTTCCATACCGATATGATGAATGCTCTCCCACGTTTTGCCATTACGGGCTTTGATCATGCCTATTTCCTGCTGAAAGGCATGCATATGTATGGCAAGGATTTTACGGGAGGCTCAGGAATGGTGGGCTACACCCCCATACAGACCCCCCTTCACTTCGAGCGTATTGGCAATGGAGGATTAAAGAATCGTAGCATGATTTTTATTCACTATCTGCCGGAACGCTATACAGAAACGATTAAATTATAGTCCTTTATGCGTAAGTTTATTCTGTGGTCGTTTCTGCTATTGTCACTTGCTGCGAAAGCACAAGTGGGTGAGTATCGTACCGATTTTGCCATTGGAGTGAATGGCGGCTATATACTGAGTAGTGTAGGGTTCCAGCCCGATGTCCCCCAAAGTCAGTTAGGAGGCATGACAGCAGGCGTAACGTTTCGCTACACCTGTGAAAAATATTTCAAAAGCATCTGTGCCATCGTAGCCGAAGTCAATATCGCACAGGTCGGTTGGAAGGAGAAGATTGAGGGGCTACAGAACCAGCCCTTGTATTATGACGACGACCCGAATACTGCTTTGCATTATTCTCGTAAGATGACTTATCTACAGATTCCGCTTTTTGCCCGTTTGGGATGGGGTAGGGAACGAAAAGGATTGCAAGGCTTCTTTCAGGTTGGTCCTCAGATAGGTATTTTCTTGAGTGAGTCGACCAATACCAATCTTGTGCCGGGAATAGAACCGACAGAGTCTCGCAGTTCGTCTATAGTAGCTCAGGAGTCAATGCCCGTCGAGAAGAAATTTGACTATGGTATTGCGGGAGGTGCGGGTATTGAGTTCTCTGTCCCCAAGGTAGGTCACTTTATGTTGGAGGGCCGTTACTATTACGGACTGGGTAATATTTTTGGCAACACAAAGAGTGACTATTTCGGCAAATCGAATTTTGGTCAGATAGTTATCAAGGCTACCTACCTCTTTGACATTGTAAAAACTAAAAACGATAAAATTAAATAGTTGTCTTTAAACTTTCAAAGATATGTTCAAGAATCATCCTAAAGGCCTTTTGCAGGCTGCCCTGAGCAACATGGGCGAGCGTTTTGGTTACTACATCATGAATGCAGTCCTCGTGTTGTTCCTTTGTTCCAAGTTCGGACTTTCCGATGAAAACAGTGGTATCATCTATTCCTGTTTCTATGCAGGAATCTACGTATTGAGTCTCGTAGGAGGTATCATTGCCGATCGTACTCAAAACTACAAGGGCACCATTATGACGGGACTCATCATTATGGCATTGGGCTATGTCATTCTGTCCATACCCATTCTTGCTACCTCAGGCAATATCTCGTGGCTGCTGCCTCTCACCTGTTTGGCATTGTTCCTTATCGCCTTTGGTAACGGATTGTTCAAAGGCAATCTGCAAGCCATTGTCGGACAGATGTACGACAATTTCGAGGCCGAGGCAGCCAAGAAGGGCGAAGAGGAGTTGCAGAAGGTGAAGGGCAAGCGCGACTCTGGTTTCCAGATATTCTATGTCTTCATTAACATCGGTGGTCTTATTGCTCCATTCATTGCCCCCCTGCTGCGCGGCTGGTGGCTGAAGGTTAACGGACTCGCTTACGATGCTTCGCTACCTGCCCTCTGTCATAAATATCTCAATGAGGGTGCAGCACTTTCTGCCGATGCCCTGCAAAACCTCAACGAACTGGCCACGAAGGTAGGTGGCTCAACAGCCGACCTCTCTGCTTTTTGCTCGCAGTATTTGGATATTTTCAATACGGGTATACACTATTCATTTGTTGCCTCTGTGGTTGCCATGCTCATTTCGCTGATTATCTTCGTCTTCTCCCGTAAGATGTTCCCAACACCGGGTAAGAAGGAGGCTGTGGTTTCAGAGAACTACACCGAAGAGGAGAAGCGCGCGATGGCTACAGAAATCAAACAGCGTATGTATGCGCTCTTTGCAGTACTCGGTATTGCCGTATTCTTCTGGTGGTCGTTCCATCAGAATGGTACTTCAATGTCGCTCTTCGCACGTGACTTCGTGAATACCTCTATTTTCCCTCCTGAGATATGGCAGGCCGTCAATCCCTTCTTCGTCATAGTCCTTACGCCGATTATCATGTGGATATTCACGACGTTGGAGCGTTCAGGACGCGCTATCTCTACACCCCGTAAGATAGCCTATGGTATGGGTATTGCGGGTATCGCCTATCTCTTCATGACGTTCTTCTGCTATATGCAGTCCTATCCCTCCGCTGAGGTCTTCACCTCCCTCGATACCAATATCGCTGCAGGCATGAAGTCAGAGGCCTGGGTTCTTATCATTTATTATTTCTTCATGACGGTTGCCGAGTTGTTCATCAGTCCGTTAGGACTTTCCTTTGTGTCGAAGGTAGCCCCCAAGAACCTGCAAGGACTCTGCCAGGGCTTGTGGCTTGGTGCTACTGCAGTCGGTAACGGTTTGTTGTGGATAGGTCCGTTGATGTACAACAAATGGTCAATCTGGGAGTGTTGGGCCGTGTTCTTTGCCGTCTGTGTCATTTCGATGGGCATTATGTTCGGTATGGTACGTTGGCTTGAAAGAGTGACGAAGTAAGAAAAGCATAATACACGAATGATTCTCAGTCTTGTTCTCTCGAGTTTCCTAACATTAGTAGAACTCAATTGCGAGAATCTGTTTGACTGTAAACATGATACACTGAAGCAGGACCAGGAATGGCTTCCTGCTTCAGTGCGTCATTGGACTCCTTCTCGCTATTGGCGTAAGGTGAATAACATCGGCCGTGAGATACTCTCGTGTCAGGAAGAGGGCATTCCTGACTTAGTGGCTTTGGTGGAAGTTGAGAACGACTCCGTACTCTTTGATCTCACTCGCAGGTCGCTCTTGCGTCATGCCGGTTATCAGTATCTGATGACGGAATCGCCCGATGTGCGCGGTATCGATGTTGCTTTGCTCTATCAACCGTTTACGTTTCGTCCGTTGTGCTACGAAACGTTTCGCATTCAGCCATTGGAGGACATGCGTCCTACGCGTGACATTCTATATGTGAAAGGTGAGTACATAACGGGTGATACTCTCCATGTCTTTGTTGTCCATGCCCCCAGCCGTTTTGGTGGAGAGAAGGCAACACGACCTAATCGCCAATTAGTGGCCGACCGCTTGGTACAAGCAGTTGATTCTATCCGTCAGGAAAACGTGGAGGCGAATATCATTATTGCAGGTGATTTCAATGATAGAGCCGATGATCCAGCTATGATTTATCTATCAACTCATGGACTGACTAATATCACCAGTAGTGCTATAGGTAGTCATGGTGCTGAGGCCACATACCGCTATCAAGGAGAGTGGGGGAGTATCGACCACGTACTCGTGAGTATTCATTTGCTGGATAGTGTCGACAAAGTTTTTATCAATGATGCTCTTTTCTTATTGGAAGAAGATAAAAAATACGGAGGAGTCAAGCCCCTCCGTACCTATAATGGTATGCGCTATCAATTGGGTTACAGCGACCACCTTCCCCTCGTTGCCCGTTTCCGCTTTCCACTCTCTCGTTAGCTACTTCAATAACATCTTGAAAGCAGTGAGGTATTTGTCGGCAGCGACTTTCTCGGAATAGCCGTCACCAATCTCTTCAGCATTGCTGAGGCGCTCGATGCAACGGCCGTTCTCGTCGAAATAATAACGCCACTCACGTACTACGCCTTCCTCGCTACCGCGGCTGTAAGCGAAGCAGAGGTCGTGGGTCTTGGGATCGAAGAGGTATTCGTCATAGGTGTCGAACATCATGCTGCTCTTGTGATAGGAGATGAAATAGCCTTGCAGGGGCTTGCTCTCATCGAAGTAATAGTTGCACTCGATGGTCTCAGGGGCATAGTTTTCTATCTTCTGATCGTGGCATACGACATAGATATGATGCGGATTCTCAGACTTTTTGTCTTGATCTATCTTCTGCTTGGCCTGGGCATAGGCAGTGCGGATATACTTCAGACGGTCGGCCTTGGCAGCAGTGGGGCGGTGAGTCTCGTTGGAGGTGCCAAGGAGCCCTTGTGGTATCATGAGACCATTGAAGACATCAAGATAAGCTTGGTACTGCTTGCGCTCGCTGGCTGCATCGTTCCACGAATGACTGCCTGGTTCGCATTCGGTGAGTCCCGTATCCTCTCTACCTGTCTTGTGGATCTGATGAATCACTTTGCCCTTGGCATCGTAGTAGTATCGTGTCTCAACGATAAAACCTCCGTCTGTCTCCCCCCTCATATAGGCGAAGAGCAGATGTCCGTCTTCTGGGTCGAGCAGGAACTCACGTGAACGGTCGTGACCATGTGAAGTCCAGTATTCAGTGATAAAATAGCAGGAGAATTTCTCCAGAAAGTCAGTATTTGGTTCTTTCTTCTCTCTGATAAAATAGTAGCGCACATCAGTCTCATCGTCAAGAATGAAGTCTTCTGACTCCAGCGAGCCATTGCTGATATGGATATGCATGTCGAGGGGAGCATTCGCTCCTTTTCCATTGTCTGCCACTTGCTGTTTAGCCTGTGCATAAATGGACCGAATACGCTTTAGCTGTTCATCCTTCGTCTGTGCTGTTGCCATGCTGCTGAGCAGCATCAGACAACCAAGTGCCAAAAGAATCCTTTTCATATTTCTAACTTCTAACCTCTTACTTCTTAATATTTGGCTCTTCCAGTCCGATGCCTTTCTTCTTATCAACGGCTTTCAGTACGAAGCCAAGGATAAGCGCTGCCACACCTAAGCAGGCCAGCATCACCAGCGGAGCAGTATAGTCTAACTCAGTTGCATTGGCTCCCTCGGGGTTGGTGGCATCCAGTACTTTGCCAATCAGCAGGGGGAACAGCCAAAGACCGATGTTCTGAATCCAGAAGATCAGCGCGTATGCAGAGCCAATCACCTTGGCATCAACCAGCTTGGGCACAGAAGGCCACAGCGAGGCAGGAACTAAAGAGAAGGAAGCTCCCAAAACCAGGATGGTGGCGTAGGCTACGATGACTCCGCCAACGGCAGTGCCCTTGAATAATGGCAGGATGAAAGCGAAAGTGAGATGGCAGCCTATCAGCAACAGCGAACCTAAGATCAGCATAGAGACTGCCTTGCCGTGATTGTCGAGATAGTTGCCCAGGATGGGGGTGATGAGAACGGCCAGCAGTGGGAACACGGCAAAGATGCTCTCTGCCGTCTGGCGCATGAAGCCCATATAGCAATAGGTAATCAGGGCCAGGATAGAGATGCCCAGCAGCGTATATTTCGAGCTGGCCTTCTTCTGGAAGTTAGAAGCGAAACCAGCTGCAGCCACTAACAGCATGATGGCATACTGCACGATAGTGACAGAAGGACTTGACCAGAAGGAATCGGTACTGGGTTCTGTCAGGGTTAGGTTGCACTGCAACATGTTGACAGCATACTTCTGGAAGGGGAAGATGGCTGAGTAGTAGAGCACGCACAGTAAGGCCACGAGCCAGAAACCACTGTCGCTCAGAATCTTGCCGATGTCGCTGACCTTGAAGGGATCGTCTTTCTCCTCTGCCTCGCCGGTCTGTGCGTCGAGCTTCTTATCCATAAAGAAATAGACAATGGTCATCATCAGGGCAATGCACATCAGCACGACGCCGAATGCAACACTGCGGCTGACGCTGATCTCACCGCCCAGCTTGGCAAAGAAAGGCGAGAAAATCATACAGGTGGCAACGCCCAGACGAGCCAGCGCCATCTCGGAACCCATGGCCAGCGCCATCTCGCGTCCCTTGAACCACTTTACGATACCACGGCTCACCGTGATACCTGCCATCTCACAACCACAGCCGAAGATCATAAAGCCGCAGGCGGCAAACTTCGCTGAGGCCGGCATGCCTTGATAGAAAGGCGATACGCCTAATTCATCGAAGATGGGGATGTAGTTGAGGTTGTTGTTGAACCAAGTCTCCAGTCCGCTACCCATAAAGCCTTCGCTCACGGCATACCACTTGACGCAGGCTCCAATGAACATGACGGCTGCGGAGAGCACCATCGTAAACCGCACGCCCATCTTGTCGAGGATGATTCCTGCAAAGATGAGGAAGAAAACGAATACGTTGAGGAATACCTCAGAGCCCTGCATCGTACCGAAAGCCGTAGAGTCCCATCCACGCGTATCTTGCATCAGGTCTTTGATGGGAGAGAGGATATCCATGAAAATGTAGCTGCAGAACATGGCCAGTGCCAAGAGCAGCAATGCTGTCCACCGCATGGCGGCAGAATCTCTTAAAGTCTTTTCAATTGCTTGTGACATTATGTTTTTCGTTATTTCGTTTTATTTTTCTTATTTCAGCCATCGGTCGAGCCAGTCAAAGAAGGTGCGCTGCCAGAGAATACCGTTTTGTGGTTTCAACACCCAGTGGTTCTCGTCAGGGAAAATCAATAGCTCGGCAGGGATACCCTTCATGCGTGCAGCATTGAAGGCCGACATACCCTGTGTATAGTTGATACGATAATCTTTCTCGCCATGGATGCAGAGAATGGGGGTATCCCATTTCTCTACCATCTTATGCGGTGAGTCATGGTAGGTCTTCTTAGCGCGAGGCATCTGAGGACGATGCCAATAAGCCTCATCGTATTCCCAGTTGGAGAACCAGTTCTCTTCTGTCTCCAGATACATAGAAGCGAGGTTGAAAGCTCCGTCATGGGCAATGAAGGCCTTGAATCGCTTCTCGTGAATACCTGCGAGATAATACACAGAGAAACCGCCAAAGGAAGCACCTACAGCACCTAAACGGTCTTTATCCACAAACGGTAGGTTCTGTGCCGCATCGTCAATAGCGGCTAAATAGTCGGCCATGCACTGTCCAGTCCAGTCTCCGCTGATTTCCTCTTTCCATTCCTGTCCGAACCCAGGAAGACCGTGGCGATTTGGTGCAATTACCACATAGCCATTGGCTGCCATGATTTGAAAATTCCAACGATAGCTCCAGAATTGGCTTACAGGACTCTGGGGACCGCCTTCACAGAAGAGCAGGGTAGGATATTTCTTGCCTTCCTCATAGTTGGCAGGCAGCATTACCCATACCAGCATTTCTTTGCCGTCGGTGGTCTTTACCCAGCGCTGTTGCATCTTACCAAAGGTCAGTTGGTCAAGAATATGCTTATTCTCAAAGGAGATTTGCTGTATGTTGGCAAGTTTCTGATTCTTTTGGGGCAGTGTGACCATATAGATGTCGGTTGGTGCCGAGAGACTCTGGCGTGTGGCCAATATCTTCTGGCCATCGTTGGCCATCTGCAGTGAGGTCCAGTCTGCCCATTCTTCAGTCATCAACTGACGGACGTCGCCCTGATGGTTGACGTAATACATATTGCAGCAGCCATGCCATACACTGAGGAAGTAGAGGCGCGGTGCGGTTGACTTGACCTTCTTTCCCTTTTCTGTATTGGGTGCCCAGCAGAAACTTTCGACATCACTTTTCCAGTCAATATACTGCTTCTCGCCGTTCTGCATATCATAGATACACAGACGATTAAGGTCAGCCTCATAGCCATCACGTTCCATTGACAGCCATGCAACGTACTTGCCATCAGGTGAGAATTGGGGATTCTGGTCGTAACCCACATTGTTTTTCAGATTCTCTGGGGCGTTGACTGGCTGGATTTTCAATGTGCGCGTCGGATCATTTGCAGGAGCCTTGTAGTCGGTTGGCTTACAGAGATTGATAGTCTTGCGCGTACCTATATTATATAAATAGATGTCGGAGTCGGTGGAAATCGAGTATTCCAGTCCAATCTTCTTCCGACAGGTGTAGGCAATACTTTTAGAGTCTGGGCTCCATGCCAGTTGTTCGATGCCGCCAAAGGGTTCCATGGGACATTCGTAGGGTTCCCCCTCAAGGATGTCCACTGCGTCTGAAGCAATGGCAAAACCATCGCCTACTGAACAAATATAGGGATGTTGAATCGACTCCACATAGTGATCCCAGTGGCGATACATCAAGTCGGTGACTCGGCGACCGGTAGCCTTGGGTAGGTCGTCGGGATTCTTCTTGATAATCTCATGGAAAGGGATAGACTTGAGAATGATGACTTTTGAGCGATCTGGAGAGAACTTAAAACCTTCTACCTCTCCGTCTGTTTTGGATATTTGCTTGCGGTCGGAGCCGTCAGCCTTCATGGTCCAAATCTCTCCGCCAGAAAGATAAGCTATGGTGTTAGCATCCAGCCAAGTGGGATCCGTTTCGCTCTTGCTGCTGGTGGTCAGCTGCTTATTGTTCTTGCCATCGGCATCCATGATACAGATAACCTGATGGCTCTTGTTCTGCTTGACGCTATAGTAGCCTACCTGATAGACTACCTGTTTGCCGTCAGGCGAAGCCTCTACACTGCCAATACGCCCCATGGCCCAAAGTGCCTCAGGAGTCATCATGCGGCTCTTCAGTTTGATATTATTCTTTCCTATCACGTCTTCTGCTTTTGTGAAGGTGGGCAGCATCAGCAGCGCCGTCAACACCAGAATGATACTTTTTCTCATATTATTTCTTTTTTACAGGATCACAGGTCAGTCCACATCCGAGTTTCTTAAAAATTTTACGGTCTACCTCTGAGAGCATCACTGTGGAGTGGACCTGACAGTCGCGCAGACGGGGCAACTGCTCCAAGGCACGACGACAGCGTTCGTCACTCTCGGAAACAACACTGAGGGCTACCAGCACTTCGTCAGTATGCAGACGGGGATTTTTGGCACCCAGATATTCCGTTTTGGTCTTCTGAACTGGTTCGATGAGGCTTTCAGGGATGAGTTTCGCCTCATGATCAATGCCAGCCAGATGCTTTGTGGCATTTAGTAGCAAGGCGGCAGAACAGCCTAGCAATGGTGTCGATTTGGCTGTGATGATCGTTCCATCTTCCAGTTCGATAGCAGATGCAGTATGCTCGGAGAGTTCCTGTTTTGCCTGTGCAGCAACAGTGACTCGGCGATAGGCAGTGGTAATCTTTGCCTGATTGAAGAGCATCAGAATCTTGTTGACTTCATTCTCGTTATCAGCTCCATCTGCCATTTTGTTGGTAGCGTCATAGTAGCGACGGATAATCTCGTCGCGTGAGGCATTGCAGCATACTTCATCGTCGGAGATGCAGAAGCCTACCATATTCACTCCCATATCGGTAGGTGACTTGTAGGGATTCTCACCATAGATACCCTCGAAGAGTGCGTTCAACACGGGGAATATTTCAATATCGCGGTTGTAATTGATAGCAGTCTTGCCGTATGCTTCCAGGTGGAAGGGGTCAATCATATTTACATCGTTCAAATCGGCTGTAGCAGCCTCGTAGGCGATGTTGACAGGATGTTTTAGTGGGAGATTCCATACGGGAAAAGTCTCAAACTTCGCATATCCTGCGCGGATGCCACGTTTGTTCTCGTTATAGAGTTGTGAGAGACATACAGCCATTTTGCCACTTCCTGGTCCTGGTGCAGTCACAATCACCAACTCGCGACTAGTCTCGACGTAGTCGTTCTTTCCAAAACCATCGTCAGAGGCTATCAGTTTCACACTATGAGGATAGCCGTCAATCAGATAATGGACATAACTCTTAATACCCA
>RHMF01000498.1_pt1 | contig 17255 bp, 16 predicted proteins | sample 5365151 | NCBI WGS metagenome assembly RHMF01 (sample SAMN10266501, study PRJNA497801) | feces metagenome | isolation source: feces | host: Bos taurus | place: China: Prairie of Fairy Mountain | collected 2017-08-14 | reverse complement strand
CATCCATAGTCTGCATAAATACGCGCATCTGCATGCCGCTGGTGAGGCCGTCTGCAAACCAGCGGCATCCATAGTCTGCATAAATACGCGCATCTGCATGCCGCTGGTGAGGCCGTCTGCAAACCAGCGCTCTAAATCCACGTCTAAATCAGCGGTAAAGCCTACACCGCTCACGGTGTGAATCATGCCGATGCCTTTGGATGCCATATAATCTACGGCCTTTTGCATATTCTGCACCAGTTTCAGAATCGGGATAGAGCCGGTTACATAGTCCGATACTGCAAAAAATGCTTCCTGGTTCATCTCGCCGGTATCCTCGTGATACCCGCGCAGAACCGATGCTTTCTTTTTCACTTTTTCTAAAAGCTTCGTATTCACCACACAGGCGTGACCGTCATACTTGATTAAAAAAAGCGGCTTATCCGGGCACACAGCATCCAGCTGGGAGCGGGTAACCAGATGCCCCTCCTCTACCGAATACGGCGAAGCCCCAAAGGCAATCACCAGTTTTTCATCACTTCGGGCAATGTATTCCCGCAGCATGGTTAAAATTTCTTCATTGCTTCTGGCATTCATCACATTAAGCCCGGCCTGAAAGGTCGCAAAGCTGGCAAAGTGAATATGGGTATCGGCAAAGGCAGGAATCAGCGCCCGATTGCCAAGGGGAATCCGTTTTCCTTTCTGATAGGTCACCGGCAGTTCATCACCGGTGTACACAATACGGCCGCCCACTTCTACCAGATAGCGCACAACCCGGTTATCGGCATCGCAGGTTAAAATATTCCCTTCATAAATGTTCATGTTATCAACTCGTCTCTCGTTTTGTTATGATATATTCCCGTTTATCGTTTTATAAACCGTTTCGGTTTTGCTGAAAAGCTCTGTGCCGATTTATAACCGTATTTCTCTTCGGTTTCCAGCACCGCCCGGTTAATGGCTTTGCCAAGGGCATAGGCCGCCAGTGTACCCACTACATCGGCACTGGATTTTACTTTGCCCACAGACATGGCATAAATAGAATCGCCGTCCATCGAGGTATTGACCGGACGAATGGTGCGTGCCACACCGTTTGAGGCCATTGCGGCTACTTTGTTCATAGAGGCCTTATCCAGACCGGCATTGGTTACAATAGCACCAATGGTGGTATTAAACGAGAATTTACTTGCCAGCTGCAGTAATTTTACCGCTTCGACCTCGCTGGAAATCATTTTATCTTTTTTGCGGTTTAAAAGCCCTGCCAGCTGACGGCTGCTGTCTAACTCAAATACATCGCCGATGGCATTTACGACTACCATAGCCCCTACCTGCAGGCCGCCCACCTGCACGGCATAACAGCCAAGGCCTGATTTCATAGCGGTACCGTCGCCTAAAAGCTTGCCTACGGTAGCCCCCATACCGGCACCCACGTTGCCGTTTCGTTCCATATGGCGCTCACTGTCCACACAGGCCGCATAGCCCATCGCCGCATCGGGCCGCACTCGGCCGTCCACACAGTTCAAGTCAAAAATGCAGGAGCCGACCACAATGGGTACAATGGCTTTGCCTACTTTTACACCCTGGCCTTTTTCCTCTAAATATTTCATCACACCGCCGGCCGCATCAAGCCCGTAGGCGCTGCCGCCGCTTAATAATAAACCGTTAATGCCATCGTTGCTCATCATCGGATTCAGCAGTTCGGTCTCCCGGCTTGCAGGGCCGCCGCCCCGCACATCCACACCGCAAACGGCTTTTTTATCGCAAAGAATCACACTGCACCCTGTGGCATGCTCCTCATCCTGCGCATGGCCAATGTGAATACCTTTTATATCGTGTAAGCTGATTTCTTTCCATTGTTTCATGGGAATCACCTCTTGCTTTTGTCATTTTCTCTATTATACCATCTGTGCCTGCAGAGCGATATAAAAAAAGCTGCCCCTTTCTTTTGAAAAGAGCAGCCTTATATTTATTTTTGCCGATTCTCAGCTTTTTCTTATTTTTTTATCGCCGCATTTCGGACAGGTAACCTCAATACTGCCCTTGCCCTTCGGTACACGAAAAACGGCTTTGCAGTTTTCACAGGTAAAATACCGATGGGTTTTGCGATCTTCCCATTTGCGATGCTGTACCTTGAGCCATTGTGCCACATCCTCAAAGGTGCGAATGTAAATATCCCGCTCTTTACGCCGTTTGGCATAATCTTTTGAATACCAGCGATACAGAGCAAACCCCGCAGGAATCAGCGCCACATATAACACTTTTGGAAAAAACAGCGATATCACAATCGGCACCAGACTCACTAACAGCAAAAACTGATTCAGCTCATCTTTCCCGTACCGTCCCTGCATCCATACCGCGTACATTCTGTTGAATTGTTCCAGCCATTGGCGCATAAAAATTCCCCCAGTTCGTCATAACCGTCTGTTGTTATAGTTTATTATGACATCAGCGGGAAAATACCCTTCCTTTTGCGGCAGGAATTCTTGCAAATTAGAATTCTGCACGTCCAGCTCATTTTATGAAACCGGTTCCGATACTTCCATTTCAGTATCATATTCCGCCGGCATCGAAAATCTGTGATACCGGTTCGAGCGGAAAACAATGACAAACCTATCCGCTCATGCTATAATAGATGAACTATAAGGTATGGTACAGGGGGTTCTGGGATGAATTTTTTAGAAGAACGTATTTTAAAAGACGGGGTTGTCAAACCTGGCAATGTCTTAAAAGTAGAAAGTTTTCTGAATCATCAGATGGATATCACGCTGATGGATCAGATGGCAGACGAATTCAAACGTCGCTTTTCCGACAAACCAATTAATAAAATCCTTACTATCGAAGCATCTGGTATTGGTATTGCCTGTTCAGTGGCGCGCGTATTTCAGGCACCTATGATTTTCGCTAAAAAATCTAAAAGCATTAATATTGATGGAGACATGTATGTTGCCGAAGTAGAATCTTTTACGCACAAAAATACAAATCAGGTGATTGTATCGAAAAAATTCCTTTCACCGGATGACCATGTGCTGATTATTGATGACTTTCTGGCAAACGGCTGCGCGTTAAATGGTCTTATTTCCATTGTAGAAGCTTCCGGTGCGACTGTGGAAGGGCTGGGTGTCGCCATTGAAAAAGGCTTTCAGAATGGCGGAAAAAATCTGCGTGAAAAGGGATATCACCTGGAATCGCTGGCCATCGTAGATGCTATGGATGCCGAAACATCATCAATTCACTTCCGCGAACAGGAGAACGCATAATGACAAACAAAAAATTATCAACGATTACTAACAACAGTTCTATTGACAATATCTACTCGCTGGATGGAAAAGTACCAATCGGTAAATCCATTCCATTTGGTCTGCAGCATGTTCTTGCAATGTTTGTCGCCAACATTGCACCGATTATGATTGTAGCTGGTGCCTGCGGTTTAACCGCACAGAACACCGCTGCTTTAATTCAGACGGCTATGATTGTGGCTGGTATCGGTACTCTGGTTCAGCTTTTCAGCGTCTGGCGTTTAGGCGCACGACTGCCGATTGTTATGGGTATCAGTTTTACCTTTGTTTCGATTTTCTGTTATGTCGGTCCACGCTGGGGGTATGAAGCCGTTATCGGTGCGGTACTGGTTGGCGGCTGTATTGAAGGGATTCTGGGGCTGTTTGCAAAATACTGGCGCGGTCTTGTAGCTCCTATTGTAGCAGCCTGTGTTGTTACAGCAATTGGTTTCTCTCTGTTAAGTGTCGGTGCGAATTCTTTCGGCGGCGGTAACGGAGCAGAAGACTTTGGCTCTTTACAGAACTGGATTCTCGGTACAATCACTCTGGTCTGCTGTCTGGGATTTCATATTATTGCAAAAGGTCACGTAAAACAGTTAAGCGTACTCTTTGGTCTGGTTGTTGGCTATATCGTGGCCATCTTTATGGGTATGGTGGATTTTTCAGCACTGGAAAGCGTAAAAGTTCTTTCTGTTCCGGAATTCCTGCCATTCAAACCGGTATTTAATATCAATGCGATTATTTCGGTTATGCTGATTTTCCTGGTATCTGCTACCGAGACCATCGGGGATACCTCGGCTATGACCAGCACCGTGCTGCATCGTGAACCAACCGATAAAGAAATTTCCGGGGCACTGGCCTGCGACGGGTTTGTGAGCTCGGTGTCTGCTCTGTTTGGCTGTATGCCAATCACATCCTTCAGCCAGAACGTAGGGCTTTTAGCGATGACAAAGGTTATTAACCGTTACACCATTGCTACCGGGGCAGCGATTATGATTATCGCCGGTTTAATCCCTGCTGTAGGGGCAGTTCTGGCAACACTGCCGGAAGCGGTTCTTGGCGGCTGCACCATTATGATGTTCGGGAACATTGTGTTATCCGGGCTGCAGATGATCGGAAACTGCGGTTATACACAGCGCAATATTACCATCGCAGCATTATCGCTCAGCGTTGGCCTTGGCTTCACACAGGTACCTGAAATTTTTGCAATTTTCCCGGATATTATCCGTACCGTATTTGCGGAAAACTGCGTAGCAGTTGTATTCCTCTCCGCGATTCTTCTGAATCTGCTTCTGCCAGAAGAAACTGACAAAACTGCACAAATGTAATTTACAAAACCGGTTTTCAGACTCAGAACCATAATTCTGATGTTTGAAACCGGTTTTTCTAATCTCTTGCAGGCACAACGCCATAAAGCAAAAAACCTCTGCCGGGAATTATTTCATTCTCAGCAGAGGTTTTCATTTTATCCTGATTCTTTTGGTTATGCGTTAGAACAACTTATTTGCTCTGTTCCTGTAATAATACTTTGCGGGACAGGTTTACGCGGCCTTTTTCGTCGATTTCCACACATTTAACCATAATTTCGTCGCCTACGTTTACAACGTCTTCTACTTTTTTCACGCGTTCCAGTGCCAGCTGGGAAATGTGTACCAGACCATCTTTCCCTGGCAGCACTTCTACGAATGCACCGAAGTCTGTGATACGTACAACTTTACCCATGTAGGTACGGCCAACTTCTACTTCTGCAACGATATCTTCAATGATTTTCACTGCTTTTGCAGAAGCTTCTGCATCGTTGGACATAATCATTACGCGGCCATCGTCTTCGATATCGATTTTAACACCGGTATCTTCCACGATTTTCTTGATAACTTTACCGCCAGGCCCGATAACATCACGGATTTTGTCCGGATTAATCATCATGGTGATTACACGTGGTGCGTATGGAGACAGTTCAGGACGAACAGCTGGAATTGCTTTCAGCATAGCATCCAGAATAAACATACGGCCATCATGAGCCTGTTTTAATGCCTGTTCCAGAATCGCACGGTTGATGCCGGCAATTTTGATGTCCATCTGAATTGCAGTAACACCTTCGGTGGTACCTGCAACTTTAAAGTCCATATCGCCCAGAGCATCTTCCAGACCCTGCAGGTCGGTTAATACGCTGAATTCGTTTTCTTCACGGATTAAGCCCATCGCTACGCCGGAAACCGGACGTTTGATTGGAACACCAGCAGCCATTAAGGACATGGTGCTGCCGCATACGCTGCCCATGGAAGTGGAACCATTGGATTCCAGTGCTTCGGATACAACGCGAATGGTATATGGGAATTCTTCATCACTTGGGATAACAGGTTCCAGAGCGCGTTCAGCTAATGCGCCATGACCGATTTCACGACGGCCAGGACCACGCATTGGGCGTGCTTCCCCTACGCTGTATGGAGGGAAGTTATAGTGATGGATATAACGTTTGCTGCTTTCGTTATCTAAGCCGTCCAGAATCTGTTCTTCACGGGCTGCACCCAGAGTAACGGTGGATAAAATCTGTGTCTGACCACGGGTGAATAATGCACTGCCGTGAGGACGAGGCAGAATGTCTACTTCACATGTCAGCTGACGAACTTCGGTCATAGCACGGCCGTCAGGACGGATTTTATCTACAGTGATTAAGCGACGTACGATGTATTTCATTAAGCCGTCCAGAGCGGCACGCAGGTCAGCTTCCTGTTCAGGGAACTGTTCTAATAAGTGCTGAACCGCTTCTTCTTTTACGGCTTCTGCCGCTGCATCACGGGTGTGTTTATCTTTAATGCGAATTGCTTCTAACAGGTTGTCGTAAGCATATTCTTTTACAGCTGCTTCGATTTCTTCTGGAATTACTTTCAGTTCAGGAACTGCTTTTTCTTTTGCCAGTTCCAGAGCCAGAGCTTCTGCACGGAATTCTTCGATTGCTGCTACGATTTTTTTGATTTCTTCATGACCAAACATGATAGCATCCAGGATTACCATTTCCGGCACTTCCTGTGCACCAGCCTCTACCATCATTACAGCATCAGCGGTACCTGCAACGGTTAAATGCAGAGTGCTTTTTTCTTCCTGTTCCTGATTCGGGTTGATTACGAATTCGCCATCAACCAGACCAACTACAACGCCTGCGATTGGGCCCATGAATGGAATCTGAGACAGGTGCAGCGCTGCGGAAGCACCTACCATAGCCAGGCAGTCTGGTGCATTGTCCATATCTACGGATAATACGGTTGCTACTACCTGAACGTCGTTACGATAGCCTTTTGGGAACAGCGGACGGATTGGACGGTCAATTAAACGGCTGGACAGGATTGCTTTTTCGCTTGCTTTCCCTTCACGTTTTAAAAAGCCGCCAGGAATTTTACCTGCTGCATATAATTTTTCTTCGTAGTCAACGGTTAAAGGGAAGAAATCTACCCCGTCTTTTGGTTCTTTTGCACCTACTGCGGTTACCAGAACTGCTGTATCACCGTAGGTACAGAATACCGCACCGCTTGCCTGTTTTGCCATACGGCCGGTTTCCAGTGTTAAGGCACGACCGCCTACCTGAATGGATTTTCTTAAAATGTTACCCATAGTTGCTCCTCCTTGTAATTTTAAAGTATTGTATCTGTTACGGCGGAGCAATTAACAAACAGGAACCAGCCTATATGCCGGTTTTATCCATGTTTTGCGGAAAACCGCAGGTTTGCTCCTGTTTATTAATTACGCCTCCACAACAGTGTTACGCAGAAATCCCGGATTTAAGCCGTTAAAACTCAATAACTGCAAAAAAGAGCAGCCATTGGGCTGCTCTTTGCAGTTAGTACCTGAGTTACTACCGACGGATACCCAGAACGTTGATGATTTTGCGATATCTTTCGATATCTTTGGATTTTACGTAGTTCAGCAGGGAACGACGCTGACCAACCATTTTCAGCATACCGCGACGGGAATGATGATCTTTTGGATGATTTCTTAAGTGTTCGGTTAAGTAAGTAATTTTGTTGGTCAGAATTGCGATCTGAACTTCTGGGGACCCAGTATCTGTTTCATGTAACTGGAATTCTCTGATTAAAGTCTGTTTTGTCTGTGCATCTAATGCCATGTTGAGTTACCTCCTGAAAAAATTTTTTATAATCGCCGCGTGCCAAGTGACCGCTGGAGAACGAAACACCGGGCAAACGGTTCATTCACAATTAATGATTATACATGATGCAAAACGCTTTTGCAAGTATTAATTACGGTTTTTCGTGTTTTAATTCTGAGAAAATCCGGCTTCTTCAAACAACTTTAAGGTTTGTTCCCGATCCTGCTGCAGCTGCGCTTTTAAAGCATCGAGGCCATTAAATTTCTGTTCCTTTCGCAGAAAATAATGGAGCTCCGTGCGAATTGTTTTGCCATAGATATCGGCATCAAATCCAAACAGATTTACCTCAATGTTTACGCCTTTGCTGTGTTCAATGGTCGGCCGAAGCCCTATGTTTAAAATACCGGGATATACAGCACCATCCACAGTTGTTAACGCTGCATACACACCGTTGCCCGGCAGCAGAATATTTTCATCCGGCCGGATATTGGCGGTTGGAAAACCGATTGTGCGGCCAATCTGATTGCCGTGCACAACAGGCCCTTCCACGCTGTAGGTGTATCCCAGCAGGCGGTTGGCTTTTTCCACGTCGCCATCTTTTAAAGCCTGACGGATGGCAGTGCTGCAAACCAGTTCCCCATCCATCTGGAATGGTTCCATCACATGAACCTCCACGCCATATGCTTTCGCCAGTCTGGTAAGCAGTTCAGGATTGCCTTCCCCTTTATAGCCAAAGGAGTAGTTAAAACCTACGACAACATGACGCGCGCGCAGACGTTCCACCAGAATGTTCTGCACAAAAGCCTCCGGAGACAGCGATGCAATCGCTTCATCAAATGGAACGGTCTCCACCACATCCACATGCAGTTCCCGGAATCGCTCCAGCTTCTGTTTTTCTCCAAGTAAATAACAGAATTTCGGATCTCGCACCTGCTGAATCTGCGGATAAAACGTGAACACCGCCAGTTCCTCTCCATGATTGTCGGCAATCTGCCGCCCAATGTGTATCAACTGCTGATGCCCTTTATGAATTCCATCGAAATTGCCTAGCACAACGGTGCGATAGCTTCGGGTTGTCACGCGTTTTCACCACACTTAAAGACTTTATTCGGCTGGAAACTGCTTTTCACAATTTCACCGATTGCCAGGAGGTTCCCCTCTTTATCCAGCGCCCGGCACACGGTGCCTTCTGCCAGATCCGCCGCACCAGGCACTCTCTGAGAAAGGCCATTCTGCACACGGCTGGTCATAACCGCATCGGTCACGGTTAACGCCGGCATATCCGCAAGGCTGGTATTCATATCCATCAGAAATTCTTCCGGATGTTCCGCCTCTTCCAGACGAGATAAGGCAACGGCTGTATCCGCCCCAAACACACCGCTTTTTGTGCGCATCAGGTAGGCCATATGGCCGCTGCTTTCACAGGCACGGGCAATATCCTGACACAATGTGCGGATATAGGTGCCTTTGCCGCAGCGGATTTCCAGCATTGCCGATTCAGGCTGATACATCAGCACTTTGATTTCATGAATCATAACCGGACGCGCTTCCACTTCCACGTCAATCCCCTGACGTGCCAGCTTGTAAAGCGGCTGTCCATCTTTTTTGATTGCCGAGTACATAGGCGGAACCTGCTGAATTTCACCAATGAATTTCTGTGTTACCGCTACAAATTCCTCTCTTGTGAGGCTCGGCAGTTCTGTTTTTACGGTTACCTCACCGGACGCATCCTGGGTATTGGTTTCTGTGCCAAACATAAGCACAGTTTTATAGGTTTTTTCCTTATCGGTCAGGTATTCCACCAGCCGGGTGGCCTGGCCGATACAAACAGGCAGCACACCAACCGCATCAGGATCTAATGTGCCGGTGTGCCCAACTTTTCTGGTATGATAAATTCTCCGCAGCTTTGCCACCACATCGTGGGAGGTCATCCCTGCCGGTTTCATTACATTTACAATTCCATCCATAGTCAACGCTGTTCCGTTTCTTCAATATATTTTTGTACCGCCGGTACCAGCTGCTCGGCAGCCGGCTCAGCAGCGCAGTCAAAAGAGCATCCTGCTGCACGGACATGACCGCCACCGCCAAACTGATTGGCAATCGCATTAACATCGGCCCATGCTTTGCTTCGCAGGCTTACTTTTGTTTTATTCTCGCCTACGCCGCGAAACAGCATCGCCACTTCAACACCGTCAATATCCTTGATTGTGTTGATAAGTCCGTCAATATCGGTGCTTTCCGGCTGCAGTTCCTGCATCATATCATAATGCAGCTTGCTCCACGCATATTTGCCGTTTCGGGAAATGTGCAGATCATTCAGGATATACTTCAGCAGTGCAATACGCTTATGCGAGCTGCTTTCATAGATATTAAGCCGCAATGCGTTGGTATCGGCACCGCAGTCTTTTAATTCTGCCGCAATACGAAGGGTTTCCGATGTCACATTGTCAAACAGGAAATTCCCGGTGTCGGTACTCAGCCCCATATAAAGCGCTGTCGCAATCTCCGGTGTGATTTCTGCTCCCAGTGCGCAGATTACATGGTACATATTCTGGCAGTTGGCAGCCGCATCGGCCTTCACATAATTAAGTGTCCCATACTGCTTATTGCTCGCATGATGGTCAATATTGATAACCATGCGCCCGTTTAACGCCGGATGACCGGCCGAATAGCCAGCCAGTTCCATGTTTGCGCAGTCTACAAACACAACCGTTTCCGGCAGTTCCAGCCCCTCTGTATAGGGCTGAATCTGCCAGTTTCCAGCAGCAAAATGATATTTTTCGGATATTGTATCGTTATTTAACAGCATTGTTTCAACGCCTGCATTTCTCAGCGCCGCCGCCAGCGCCAGCTGAGAGCCTAATGTGTCGCCATCCGGATTATTATGTGAAATAATAGCAACGCACTTCTGGCTGAGCAGAACATCTCTGATTTGTGTCATCACCTGCTGCATGATGGTTCCTCCTGTTAGTCCTGTTCCTGCTCCTGTTTAATCTGGTGTAAAATCGATTCAATTTTTGCACCATACTGCAGCGAGTCATCAAGCTTGAAAATCAGTTCCGGAACAACACGCAGCTTCAGACGTCTGCTTAACTCACTGCGCATATATTTCGATGCTGCTTTCATGCCATCCAGAGCATCCTGGCGCTGTTTATCCGAGCCATAACGGCTGATATAAACAGTTGCATAGCTTAAGTCGCCAGTCACTTCCACATCGGTGATGCTGATTAAGCTGTCTACACGAGGGTCTTTGATCCCGTTGCGAATCAGTAACACCAGTTCTTTTTTGATTTCCTCACCAACACGGTTTGGACGTACTTTCATGTTGCTCACCTCTCAGGCTTATAATGCCCGTTTTACTTCCTCAAATGTATATGCCTCTAAAATGTCGCCTTCTTTGATATCGTTGAAGCGTTCAAAGCCCAGACCGCATTCATAACCGGTTGCTACTTCTTTCACGTCGTCTTTGAAACGTTTCAGAGAGCCCAGGTTGCCGTCGTGAATTACAACACCGTCACGAACTACGCGCACACGTGCATTACGGGTGATTTTACCTTCGGTTACATAGCAGCCGGCAACCACACCAACTTTAGGCACTTTGAAGGTGCTGCGAACTTCTGCCTGACCCAGTTCCACTTCTTTGATATCTGGGGACAGCATACCGGATAACGCTGCTTTAACATCTTCAATTGCTTCGTAAATTACGCGGTAGGTGTTAATCTGAATTTCTTCTTTTTCAGCCAGTTTACGAGCACCAACATCCGGACGTACGTTAAAGCCGATGATCAGAGCATTAGATGCCGCTGCCAGCATAACGTCAGCTTCGCGGATACCGCCTACTGCGGTACGAATGATATTTACACGAACTTCGGCATTACCCAGTTTTTCCAGGGACTGACGAATCGCTTCGATAGAACCCTGAACGTCTGCTTTCAGAATAATGTTCAGTTCTTTAATTTCGCCTTCTTTAATCTGTGCAAATAAGTCTTCCAGAGATACTTTTGTATTGCGTGCGATTTCCTGCATGTGTTTTTCTTTCTGGCGTTTGTCAGCTACCTGTTTTGCCAGTTTTTCGTTATCTACAGCAATGTAATCATCGCCCGCTTCCGGAACTTCATTTAAGCCCAGAATTTCAACCGGTACGGATGGACCAGCGGTTTTCAGGGTACGGCCGTTGTAGTCGAACATCGCACGGATTCTACCCTGTGTAGTACCTACAATCAGGAAGTCCCCTACATGCAGGGTACCGGTCTGAACCAGTAAGGTTGCAACAGGACCGCGACCTTTATCCAGTTTGGATTCGATAACTTTCCCTTTTGCATTGCGGTTTGGATTTGCTTTCAGCTCGCCCATTTCCGCTACCAGCAGAATCATGTCTAACAGTTCGTCAATACCGATACCTTTTTTCGCGGATACTGGTACCATAATGGTATCGCCGCCCCATTCCTCGGAAATCAGACCATAGTTGGTCAGTTCCTGTTTAATGCGGTCCGGGTCAGCTTCCGGTTTATCCACTTTGTTAATTGCAACGATGATAGGAACACCAGCTGCTTTTGCGTGGTCAATTGCTTCGATGGTCTGTGGCATTACGCCGTCATCGGCTGCTACTACCAGAATCGCAATGTCGGTAACCTGAGCACCACGTGCACGCATCGCGGTAAACGCTTCGTGACCCGGGGTATCCAGGAAGGTGATTTTCTGCTCATGCGCTTCTACCTGATATGCACCGATATGCTGTGTGATACCGCCAGCCTCGGTGGAGGTAACATGAGTAGAACGGATTTTGTCCAGCAGAGATGTTTTACCATGGTCAACGTGACCCATAATGGTTACAACTGGTGGACGGTGTTCCAGATCTTCCGGTTTATCCTCTACATCGGTAAACAGTTCTTCTTCTTTGGATACTTTTACTTCTACTGTTGCGCCGAATTCTTCCGCGATAATAGTTGCGGTATCCACATCCAGCTCCTGGTTAATGGTAGCCATTACGCCCATTGCCATCAGTTTCATGATAACGTCGGTCGCTTTTTTACCCATCTGATGAGCCAGGTCCTGAACGGTGATGGTGTCTTCCAGTACAACATGATGTTTTACTTCCGCGAATTCTCTTGGAGGTTCTTTTTTCACGTTTTTATTGTTTTTACCACGGTTTTTGTTGTTATTGTTTTTGTGGAAATTGCTGTTTTCATTACGTTTGGAACGAGCAGTCTGTTCCAGTTTGGACTTGGAGTTATCGCTGCTGCTGTTCCAGTCCTGATAACGTTCTTCAACCGCATCTCTGGTAAAGTTTTCGTTGTTGTTTTTACCGGTTGGAGCTACTTTAGGCGCCTGGTTGCGAACTGGTGCGGATGGAGTTGCACGGTTTGCATTTACACCAACTCTGCGGTTGGATACGGTATCCTGCTGCTGATTGTTTTTACGGAACATATCGCCGCCACGGTCACCGCCGCGGTTATCGCGATTGTCACGGCCGCCGTCTCTATTGTAGCCGCCTTCACGGTTTGGACGTTTCCCGTCTTTATTAAAGCCTCCGCGATTATCCTGGCCGTTTCTGTTCTGGCCTTTAAAATCGCCTTTGCCGTCTTTATTGAAACCGCCTCTATTATCGCGATTTTCTCTGTTATCACGGTTATCTCTGTTATTGTCTCTGTTGTTATCTCTGTTAAAGTTTCTGTTATCGCGGTTTTCGCGATTGTCACGATTGAAACCGCCTTTGTTGTCGCGGTTGTCTCTGTGTTCTCTGTTATCTCTCTGCTCCCGGTTCTGACGATACTCTCTATTTTCCCCGCCAGCAGGTCTGGATTGATTATTCTGCGGTTTCTGACCGGATTTCTGTGTCATATCTCTTTTTCCATTCTCCCTGTAGCTGTTATTTCTATTCTGAGCGCCTGCCTGAGCAGCGCCACCTGTTTTCGGCTGTTCCTTTGCCGCTTCCGGTTTTGCTTCCATTTTTGGTTTTTCCGGCTGTTTTGGTGCCGGCTTCTGGAAAGCCTGTTTTACTTTCGCAGCTTCTGTTTCTGTAATCGAACTCATATGGTTCTTTACATCTACATCCATTGCTTTTAATTTTTCTATAATCAACTTACTATCAACATTCAGTTCTTTGGCAATTTCGTAAACGCGAGATTTACTCATTAAACCACCCCCAAAAGATGTGTCAATCCTGCATTTTCTTTTTGATAGCCTCTGCCATGTTTTCTTCCATTATTCCGATAATGCCGCGGGGTGACATCCCCACAGCCAGACCCATTTCCAGCTTTGTCGCAGGCAGTACCACCGCCTCAATTCCGTGCTTTTCCGCCTCTTCCTGCCAGTGTGCCTGGCGCTGCTCCGAAAGTTCCTCTGAAACAATCAGAAGCGCAAGTCGTTCTTTTGCCAGAAAATTTTCTACGGCCGCATCACCGCCAGCCAGTTTTCCGGCTTTTTGGGCAAAGCCCATCAGTGTTAATACGCCTTTTACATTCATGACAGCTGTTCCTTTAACGATTCATATATTTCCTGTGAAATTGCAGTCTCCAGACTGCGTTCCAGACGTTTGCTTTTTACAACCTTGTTCAGGCATTCCAGATCAGGACAGATATACGCGCCCCGCCCCGGTTTTTTGCCGGTCATATCTACCGAAATTTCACCCTCCGGCGAGCGAACAATACGTACCAGTTCCCGTTTTTCCTTCTTTGCCTGACAGCCCATACAGGTTCTCTGTGGTACTTTTTTCGGCATTGATTAGTCCTCCAGATACTCTTCTACTTCTTCGTAATCCTGATCTTCGTAATCAATACCTGCTTCCTGTGCCTGGCTTTCGCTCTTAATGTCGATTTTCCAGCCGGTCAGTTTTGCAGCTAAACGAGCATTCTGACCTTCTTTACCGATAGCCAGAGACAGCTGGTAATCCGGTACGATTACACGTGCTTTTTTCTCTTCCTCGTTAACCTGTACATCCAGTACTTTTGCAGGGCTTAATGCACTCGCAATATAAACGCCAGGATCTTCATTCCATTTTACGATATCGATTTTTTCACCGCGCAGTTCATCTACAATTGCCTGTACACGGCTCCCTTTTGCACCAATGCATGCACCGATACAATCCACATTTTCATCATGGGAGTATACAGACAGTTTAGAACGGGAACCTGCTTCACGGGCAACCGATTTAATTTCTACAACGCCTTCCTGAATTTCAGGAACTTCCAGTTCAAAGAGACGTTTCAGAAGGCCTGGATGGGTACGGGACACCATAATCTGAGGGCCTTTTGTTGCTTTTCTTACTTCTACGATATAAGTTTTGATGCGGTCAAACATTTCATAGCTTTCCCCTGGAATCTGTTCATTTGGTCCCAGAACCGCTTCAATTTTGCCTAAATCGATATAATAGTTACGGTTTTCAATACGCTGAATGGTACCGGTAACAATATCGCTTTCTCTTTCAGAGAATTCACTGTAAATCATGCCGCGTTCTGCTTCGCGGATACGCTGTACAACTACCTGTTTCGCAGTCTGCGCAGCAATTCGGCCAAAGTTGCGAGGGGTTACTTCTTCCATTACCACTTCGCCAACCTGATAGTTCGGATTCAGTTTCTGAGCATCTTCCAGAGAAATTTCTGTTTTGTCGTTCAGAACTTCTTCCACTACATCATAGCAGGTAAATACGTGAAATTCGCCAGTTACTTCATCAATGTTCACCTGTACATTCTGCACGGAACCAAAATTCTTTTTGTACGCAGAAATCAGTGCTGCTTCCACAGCTTCCAGAATCACTTCCGGTTCAATACCTTTTTCTTTCCCCAGGTCATGTAATGCCTGCATTAATTCTGTACTCACTTTGGTAACTCCTCCTTAATTAAAACTCCCACACCAGATTGGCTTTGCCGATTTGTTTGCGCGGGATTGCAATACTTGTTCCATCTACATCCAGTGTTACGGTTTCCTCTGTTGTTTCCTGTAAAATACCGATAAACTGTTTTTTGCCTTCCACTTCGGAGAAGGTTTTTACCTGTACCTTTTCTCCCTGGAAGCGTTGAAAATCTTTCGTACGTTTCAGCGGACGCTCAATACCAGGGGAGGATACCTCCAGCCGGTAGGCTTGTGTAATAGGGTCTTTCTCTTCCAGGATATCACTGAATTTACGGCTGATTAATTCACAATCATCCAGATCGATTCCTTCATCGCCCTCTTTGTCAAGAAACAGACGCAGATACCATTCTGCCCCTTCCTTCACATATTCTACATCAATCAGTTCCATACCGTTCTCCAGAACCAGCGGCTCCGCCATTGTCCAGATTGCATCTTCAATTTTACCCATTTTTCTCCACCTCACATTTCCAGTTCAGTTATATTGTTATAAATTTGTTAGAAAAAATCATCGATATAAACAAGAAAGAGCGGGATAGACCCACTCTTTTGGCAAATTTCTCTTCGGTTGAATTTATCATACCACAAAAACGCTTGAATATCAAGAAAAAAATTACATTTCAGCCCGCAGTTTCGCCGCCTCCGTCAGCTTTTCCAGGGCTTTTTTCTCGATACGGCTTACATAGGAACGGGATACTTTTAACAGTGTCCCCACCTCTTTCTGCGTCAGCGGTTCTTCGCCATGCAGTCCATAACGCAGAATAACGACCTTTCGTTCCCGTTCTGTCAGGCAGTTCAGTTTATCTACTAAATTCTGATACTCGCAGCTTACCTCCACCATCTCCGCCACTAAATCGCCGTCCGTCCCCAGAACGTCTCGCAGGCTAATCTGATTTCCATCGTGGTCTGTGCCAATCGGCTCATTCAAAGACACTTCACAGCGCCGTTTTTTTTGCGCCCGCAGGTGCATCAGAATCTCATTTTCCACGCAGCGGGCTGTGTAGGTCGCAAGCTTTACGTTTTTATCCGCTTTAAAGGTGTTAATCCCTTTAATCAGACCAATGGTGCCGATAGAAATTAAATCATCCTGTTCTTCTGGCGCACTCTCAAACTTTTTAGCTATATGCGCCACCAGACGAAGATTATGCCGGATTAATATATCACGGGCCTCTGCGTCTCCCTCCTGCAGCCGAACCAGCCACTCCGCCTCTTCCACTTCACTAAGCGGCTGCGGAAATGCATTCTGCGACAGATAGCCGGTAAAAAACACCAGCTGTTTTGCAATTTCCAACAACAAACTCCCCCCTGTTCCAGTGCTTTTAACACCTTATGAGAGAGCGATGTCCTATTATGCAAAAACAAATATGCAAAAACAAACAAAAAAGCAGATTCCTAAGAATCTGCTTTTGCTGGAGCGGAAGACGAGATTCGAACTCGCGACCCTCGCCTTGGCAAGGCGATGCTCTACCACTGAGCCACTTCCGCATATTTGATTTTTAACTGGTGCGGGTGAAGGGACTTGAACCCATACGGTAAAACCGCCAGATCCTAAGTCTGGTGCGTCTGCCAATTCCGCCACACCCGCAAGAAAAAAAGGCTATCCGCGACTCGAACGCGGGACACCCTGATTAAAAGTCAGGTGCTCTGCCGACTGAGCTAATAGCGCATATGGCTGGGGTGGCAGGGCTCGAACCTACGAATGCGGGAGTCAAAGTCCCGTGCCTTACCACTTGGCTACACCCCATCGAAGGTTTCATTCGCTTACCTAATGCTACCAGAAAAAAATGTAATAAGAGGGTGGATGATGGGGATCGAACCCACGAATGCCGGAGCCACAATCCGGTGTGTTAGCCACTTCACCACATCCACCATATTTAAAAACCATGTGCCAGGAGGGACTCGAACCCCCGACCCTCGGCTTAGAAGGCCGATGCTCTATCCAGCTGAGCTACTGGCACGCATTTGGAGCGGGTGATGGGAATCGAACCCACGTAGCTGGCTTGGAAGGCCAGAACTCTACCATTGAGCTACACCCGCAACACCACACATTGCTT
>RHMF01000464.1_pt1 | contig 17272 bp, 13 predicted proteins | sample 5365151 | NCBI WGS metagenome assembly RHMF01 (sample SAMN10266501, study PRJNA497801) | feces metagenome | isolation source: feces | host: Bos taurus | place: China: Prairie of Fairy Mountain | collected 2017-08-14 | reverse complement strand
TAATCAACCTCAAAATAATCTTTTTCAAACTCTATAAAATCATCTTTGTCGTTGCAAGAAATTAGCACAAAGACAGACATTAATCCCAAAAGAAATTTTTTCATAGTGAACGCGTTAAGAATTAATAAGAATAATTTGCAATTATGGTTTTTATATCATTTGGGATATCATAAGTTATAATTAGGTTAATAAAATATCCTATCCCGTAGAATGGATATTACGAATATAAGCAAAAAAATCTGATTACCCAAATTCTATCCAAATTTCCCTCCTAAATGATACTTCCCGAAAACAACAAACGAGGCTATCCTTGTGTGGATAACCTCGCCGAGTACTTATCTGAAAAATTGTCCGGTGATGGCAACTATTTCTTATCTGTCGCACCCTCCGAATAGTGGTAGGCGTGCTTGTTGCGGTACTTGTCCTCTACTGCGGGCAGATTCTCTGTCAGCTCAACTGCAACCTTGCGTTCGGGGCGAACCTTCTCGCCAGTTGTGCTGCGAGTCTCGGCATCCTTATCTCCGAACTTGCCCTTTTTGCACTCCTTACGGCATTTGTCGCACTTCTTGCCGCCCTTGCACTGCTTGTCACAAGTGGCTTTGTCGCAAGCCTTGCCACCCTTGCCGTTCCACTGTGGCATATTCTGGCGGGGAGGGAACTTGTGGAAGCGGGGCGGATTCTGCATCTGTACAAACTTCTCGTACTGTGCTTCGTTGAGTATGCCCTTCATATCGGCTGCCATCTGCTCCTTCTCGGCCTTCATCTGCTGCATACGCTGAACATCCTTCTCGGCCTGTTCGAGGCAGAGCTTATATACCTTGTCATACTGCTTATCTCCGAGCAGAAGCTGCTGACGCAATTTGTCGGCCTTACGCTTTGCAATCTGCTCTACGGTGGGCATTTCACGCTTTGGAGCCTCCGTTGTCGGCTGTGCAAATGCTGTCACGCTGAACAAAAGAGCAGTGATTGTGATGATAATTGACTTTTTCATAATAGTATAGTTTTACGTTTAACTCTATGCGAAAGTTCGCATCTTTGTCTGGTGCAAAGTTAGGACCATTTGCCTCAAAGTGATACTGCCCAAGGGGGTAAACAACCCTTTTTGGCAAGTGAACTCACCCGAAAAAGCGTTGAAATGACAACACTTTTTCTCCCGGCGGGCCGATTTTTGCCACCTCTCGGTGAGATGTTACCTCTCTTTTTTCCGTCCTACAAGGTTCATCACACCATCGATAAATGTCATCGGGTGTGTGGGTGCTCCGGGGAGCCATAAATCAACCTTGTGGCTCTCCAGCCATCTGCGGTCAATGGCTCGGCTCTCGGCAAACAGACCGCCCGAGCAGGCCTCCGAACCGCACATCATCAGCACCTTGGGCGAGGGTACGGCATCGTAACAAATCTGCAACGGCTCGGCCATAGCCTTCGATATAGGACCCGTTACAACCACTCCGTCGGCGTGACGCGGCGAGGCGGTGAACTCCACACCATAGCGGCCGAAGTCGAAATTGACATTGCCCGTGGCGTTCAGCTCCATCTCTACCGAATTGTCGCCTCCGGCCGATACCTGACGCAGTTTGAGGGCCCGGCCAAAGAGTCGGGGTATATCCTCGCGTACGTTCTCGTGGTAGAACGCCACCTGCTTATCGCCCGGCTTTACAACCAACGCCTCACGCGATGTAGAGGCTATGTGGTAGTCGTTTGTAAAGCGTATGTTGCAAGGGGCTCGCAGGGCACACTCGCCACAGAACATACAACGTCCCAGATCCAGCGTGAAAGGCTCTGCGGAGAGAGCCTTCGTGGGGCATAAAGCAGCTGCCGCACGAACATCCTCCATATCGTCGGTGGGCGTCAGTTCGGGGCGTCCGCGGAACTCTTCGCTTAGCTCGACCTTGTTCAGGTCGGGTATGTATTGCCAGCCGTGGCTGTGCAGAACTTTTATCTTTGGAAATATCATAAGTCGTACCTTGTTTTTCAGATTTTACAGGTCGTATCCGCAATACGAGAGGTTGAAACTCTTGTTGCAGATAGGGAAGTCGGAGATACCCTCACCGCGAACAGCCAACGCCAACGCCAGCCAATTGTGCAGGCTGGGGTCCTTGACTTTGTAGGTTGCGATTTTACCCTCGCTGTCGGTTATGGCAACGTGGCATATCTCGCCTCGCCAGCCCTCCACAAGCGAGAAGGCGAGAGAGTCGGGTGCGAGTGCCGTTTCATAGTCGGGGCGTGGCATACTCTCTGTGGGGGTATAACCTCCCAGCAACTCTCCAATGTACTTTGCCGATTGCAACACCTCGTTGCAACGCACTGTGAGTCGTGACATCACATCGCCCTGACGCTTGATGATGCTCTCGTGTCTGATTTTATCGGCAAAGACTCCGTAGGGATGCGATGTGCGTATGTCGCGAGTCAGACCGCTGGCACGAGCCGCCATACCTACTCCGCCTATACGCTGCATATCACTCTTCGCCACTATGCCGCACTGCTCGAAGCGGGCCAAAAGGGTGGGAGAACTCTTTATATCCTCCTTAACCTCGTCGTAACGGCGGGCAATCTCCTCCACATTTTTCAGAATCATATCACGCTTTGCTGCTGTCAGGGGTTTGTTGCTGCCCGAAGGACGGATAAGACCCTTGCCGAAGCGGTTACCGCACCACGCCTGCGTGGTATTGATAGTCATTGTACGCAGAGCCTCGCAGGCCACCTGCCCGAGCTGATAGCCCACATCGGTAGATAGGGCTCCCGTATCGGCGATGTGCAGCGCCATACGTTCCAGCTCCAATGCTACGGCACGTTCCGTTTCCAGAGCCTCCGAAGGGGTCTTGCCACTCAGTTTCTCAATGGTGTGGGCAAATGTCGTGGCGTGCGACACAGCACTGTCACCGGCAATACTCTCGGCCAGAAGAGTCTGTCGCAGACGGTTGTCGGTTGCCGAGAACTCCTGCTCCACGCCTCGGTGCTGATAGCCGAGGGCTATCTCAAGGTGCAGAACACTCTCTCCGTTGCAGACAAAGCGGAACGCACCCGGCTCAATGATACCGGCGTGTATGGGGCCCACATTCACCTCGTGCAGCGAGTCGCCCTCGATTGAATAGAAGGGGTAGGTGTCGATGGTGGAGTTGCGGTTGCGTCTGTCAAACGGGAAACGCACAGGTTTGTTCCACGGCATAGAGTCAAACTCCACGTTGTAGAGCTCCGTAATCTCTCTCTCGAAGATATGCATTGCGGGGTGCAGGGCCGTGAGTGACGGCAACGCCACATCGTCGTAATACTCCATAGCAAACGATGCCAGCATAGCCTTATGATCCGCATCATCCAGCACGATAATGTAGAATCGCAGGCGGTTCTGCTCGGGCGTGGCAAAGTAGTGTGCTACGTGATAGCGTTCCTGTGCCAGACGCACCTTCAAATCTTCGTAGAGTGCAGCATACTCCACCTGGGGAATATCTTGCAGACGAATGGCCGATGTGAGATTATCTACTATATGGTAGTTCATAACTAAAATATTGCAATTTTATCGATTAACGCCACGAGTGACTGCGGCTGCCACAAACCCAGAATGATAGCACCCAGGAGCAGAACAAAGGCACTGTAAGAGAGGCGGCGGTTGATGTTTGAGAGGTGCAGCTCATCCTGATTGGGGTGGTAGCAGAGGCGAATCATACGCTGGCACACCGAGTAGATGACGATGCAGAGCAAGAGCAGGATGATGGCAGCGAGCCACCAGCCGCCCGAGGTGATGGTTTGCGAGAGAATCATCAACTCCGACACAAAGAGAGGCGATGGCGGGAATGCCAGAATCATAACAATACCGGCTATGATACCTATCGCACCCACCTTGTTGATGTTGATATAGTCGCCGATACGGTTGATGCGGTAGCCGTTGTAAATCTGACGCACGACAGCAATCTGCAGGAACAGACTGCTCTTGATAAGGGTGTGGCAGATGACGTGGAACAGAGCTGCCCATACGCCTATGCCGCCTATACCCAGACCTATGGCTACGATACCCATATTCTCGACCGTAGAGTACGAGAGGAATCGCTTATAGTTGTTCGTGCGACGCAGGAACAGAGCTCCCACGATAAGGCTCATCACTCCGATAATAATCATAACGTGGCGTATCCACTCAAAGACCTCGGTCTCGGCAAACAGTCTATACACGCGGAATATAGCCAGAAAACCTGCATTGACCAGACCCGTAGAGAGCAGTGCCGAGGCGGGTGCCGGAGCTGCGAAGTTGGCATCCACACCGATAGTGTAGAGAGGGAAAATCTCCATCTTACAACTGTATCCTGTGAGGATAAGCAGGAATGCGACCTTCAAATAGAGGGGGTTGCCATGCGTGATGAGGACCTGCATATCTTCGTAGTTGAGTGAGTTGTTCGATGCAGCGGCACTCAGCAGCAAAATGCCGAGATAGGCAATGGCGATACCCGTAGAACATACAAAGAGGTACTTCCACGTAGCTTCAAGAGTCTGCTCCGAGTGACGGTGATAGAGGATACCGGCACTGCACAGCGTGGTTGTCTCCAACAAAATCCAGGTAACGGCTATGTTGTTTGCGAAATATACACCCGTGATAGCTGTTATGAGCAGCATCAGCAAGGCAAAGTATTTGCGATAGTTGCGGAAATCGTCATCTTTGAGATACTCCTGCGAGTGAATAAGCACAAACCCTCCCACGATGATAAGCAGCATATAGAAGAGTGAGCCGGCGGCATCAAATGTGAAGAATACACCCGATGTCGAGAGGTAGTTTCCGCCAAAGAGCAATCGCCCGGCAAAGAGCAGGTGCGAAGCGATGTATAGTCCGCAGAGCAGATGCACCTCGCGGCGTGAACGCACGAAGAAGGCACAGGCTCCGATTGCCAACCATAATATGAAATAGAGATATATCATCGGTGTTAATCTTTTACGTGGGTTAGAGAGTCGCTGTCGTCGGTGTGAATCTGGTGATCCACCTTGGTCATAAACATACCGAGCATCAATACCGAAATAAGGATATCGAGCATAATAGCAGTATTAATCAGGATTGGCATCTCAACGCCGATGGCCATAGAGAAGAGGAATACTCCGTTCTCGATTACAAGGAAACCGACCATGTGGGTAAAGATGCGTGAACGCAATACGATGAGAATCAGTCCACTCAGCAGAGCATACAGAGCCACTCCGAAGAATATCATATGAGTAGAGGAGTCGGCTACGAAATATGTCGTAACGGCACTTATGCCCAATGCCATAAGCGAGAGCATCAGCGAGTTGAACTGCGAGCTGCCCGAAGAGTTTACTCGGTTGATTTTGGTCTGCTTGATAACTCGCATCAGGATAGCGGGAACAATCAGAGCCTTGAAGATAAGCGTCTCGGTGATGATGAACGAGAGCTCAACCCAGTCAAGCGTATGCAGTCGCAGCAGAGCAATGCCCAGCAATATCCAGCCTTGTAGTGCTATTATCGAGGCGTAGTTGCGGAATCTCTCAACTATCGACAGATAGATAAGCGTGATGATGTAGAGTATAATGAGTGATAGTAACATAGCCTTAAATATTGATGTTTAGTTGCAATAGATAACCTATGAAGAATATCAGGGCTGCAAGAGCCGATATCGTAACAACGAATGTCGTATTGCGAGAGAGTTTGTTGCGAGCCTGTGTCGATTCCACGAAGCCCACCGACAGACCTGTGAGCAGTATGGCGAGTGGTACGGCAAACCACCAGTGGAAACAGCAGGTGGCAGCGATAGCATTTGCCGCAATCATCGAGAAGCAGGCGGTTTTCAGCCAGCCGGCAATCTGAATCATCGCAAGGTCCATACCGCAATAGTCAAGACACATCACCTCGTGAATCATCGTAAGCTCAAGGTGTGTGCGAGGGTCATCCACCGGCACACGACCCGACTCGACGAAGGTAATCGTCACAAAGAGGTATGCCACGAGGAACATCACGATAGTATAGTGCAAGTCAAACGATTGTTCGTGTTCGAAGATGTCGGCCAGCGAGGTGTAGCCGCAGAACATAGCCAGCGTTGCGAAGCCCATCAGCAGGGCCGGCTCGATGAGAGCACCATAGAGAGCCTCGCGTGCCGCACCCATACCCTCAAACGAGCTTCCCGTATCCATAGCGGCGAGGATAATGGCTACGCGAGCCAGTGCCAGCGTGTAGGCCAGACAGATGATGTCGCCCTCAAACGAGATGATGGGGTAGAGGTCGGCGACGGGAATCATCAGTATAGCCACAACCGCTGCAGCGAGATATACAGCAGGAGCTACGCGGAAGAGGATGGTTGTAGTGTGTGAATAGACCGAATCCTTACGCAACAGCAATCTCACATTGTAGATGTGCTGGAAGAATGGCAATCCCTTACGGCCCGCCATTACGGCACGGGTGCGGTTGATGACACCCGTAATCGAGAGTGCCACAACAATCATAAGCAGTGTATTGAGTAGTATTGCCATAGTTAGATGATGTTAAGGATTGAGAGTAGGAATATTGCCACGAGGAATACCAACGCAAAGAGTATGTAGTGGTTGATTTTTCCCGTACGCAGACGCATAATGCGTTTGTTTATCTGTCGTAGCATCTCCATCCACCACGCCGAGAAGAGCCTGTCGACCTTGTCCTTATGACGGATGTTGTAGTTGTGAGCCGATGGGAATATCTCACTCTTGCCCACAGCACGACCCTCGACGGTGTTCTGCGTGAGTGAGGTGGCGATAGATTCCAGACCTTCGGCAAAAGACTCGCCCGTATATTGCATACGGATATTTGGCGAGGTGAAGCCGCAGCCCCATGTCGGGCCCTGCTCCACCGTGCGGCTCTTCTGCTTACGCTGCTTCCATAGATAAAGCAGTGTGGTGAGAATAATCAGCGTCAGTGCTACCAGCGATATGCTCACCAGCGTAGAGCCTGCTATCGAGTTGATGACCGGCTTGGCTGCCAGGGTGAACTGCATAGCGACCCTCTCGGTGATACCAATAGCAAATTGAGGCACAATGCCGATGAACAGGATGCCTGCAACGGGAATGACCATAGCGGCAATGCGATAGATATCCACCTCGGTAGCCTCGGCGACGTGGTGGTCGCGAGGCGAGCCGAGAAAGACTACGCTATATAGTTTGCTGAACGCCAGCACAACGATACCTCCGATAAGAGCCAGCGACAGCAAAGCACCGGCTGCGGCGAGGGTGCTCACGCCGTCACGCACGCTGTTGAAAATTCCGAGATATATCAAAAACTCGCCCACAAAACCATTCAGCGGTGGCAAGGCACAGATAGCTACCGTGGCTATGAGGAAGAGAACAGCCGTCACGGGCATACTCTTGGCCACGCCTCCAAAGCGGTCAAGCAGCGTGGTGTGCATCTGCGAGTAGAGGTTTCCGGCACCGAAGAAGAGCAGCGACTTAAATAACGAGTGGTTGAAGATGTGCATCAGCGTACCACACAGGGCCAATGTGGCAACCATAGAGTTGCCGGCGGCCTGCCCGAGAGTAGCAACGCCCAGACCGATGAATATGACGCCGATGTTCTCGATGCTCGAATATGCAAGAATGCGTTTTACATCGTTCTGTATAGCGGCCAGAATAACACCCCAAAGACCCGTTACAATGCCGACAAGCAGGATGATGATGCCGACGGCATACAAATCTGCCGAGGCTGTAATATTCATCAGCACTCTCATAACGCCATACACACCCGTCTTAATCATCACACCCGACATAATGGCCGAGACGTGAGAGGGTGCTGCGGGGTGAGCCTCCGGAAGCCATACGTGCATAGGGAAGAGACCTGCCTTCATGCCAAAACCCATAAGGAAGAGAACGAATATCAGCAGAGTCTTGCCCTGTGCAAAGCATAATGGCAGGTCGGCGAAGTTAGCCGAGCCACAGATGGCGTGTGAGGTGGCGAAACCTGCAACGAGGAGGATGAAACCTATGTGCATCATCACCAGATAGGCCAGTGCCGCACGCATAACCTCTGCTCGCTGGGCATCAAACAGTATGAGCAGGAACGAGGCTATGGTCATAAGCTCCCACGCGAGCAGGAACGAGAATCCGCCGCTTGATACCACAACCATCATCATCGACAGGACCATCACCACCAGCGAGAAATAGTGCAGCGAGATGTGTGCCGATGATTTTTTGTTGAGATAATGCTCCAGATAGCCACGCGAATAGAGGGTGGTGGCTATGCCCGCTATGCTGATGATAATCAACATAAAAGCTGACAGCGGGTCGATTGCAAGTATCTCGGCTCCGAAGAGAGGCGATTGCATAGCGACAATCATCACATCACGGCCACCCAGCAGAACGCCTACGGCGGGTATGACGCTTGCTATGGCGATAATACCCACAGCACCGAGAGCCATCCAGACCTTTAAGCGTAGAGGGGCAGAGAATATGACTGCTGCCAAAATTGCCAACGCAATTAAAAGATAGAGATAGAACATCTTGTATTAAATCTGTTATTACTTTGTTTTTCGTCTGTCTCGTGACGATTTTGCCTATTTGTCGGTGTTGCACACGGCTGTCATAACTGTAGCCACGACGGCTGCGGTCTCTGTGCGAAGACGCTGCTGACCGAGTGTTATAGGCTGGAATCCGTTTTCGAGTGCAAAATTAATCTCTTCGGGCGAAAAATCGCCTTCGGGACCTATTAAAATCAAAATATTTTCAGTTTTTTTAATAATTGACGGCAAATAGAGTCGCTTGAATCCCTTTTCGTCGAATGATGAGTCGCAGTGTGCGATGAATTTCTGACCGCTGAACTCCGCTGCGATGAGTTTTTTCAGTGGTGTCAGTTCGTCGAGTGTGGGGTGGTATGCTTTCAGCGACTGTTTTACGGCCGATGTGATGACTCGCAGCTCGCGGTCGTGTTTGATGATGCGGCGTTCGCTGTGGTCGCATACTATTGGCACAAAGCGTGTTACTCCCACCTCGGTTGCCTTCTCCAGAAACCACTCAAACCGTTCGATGTTCTTGGTTGGAGCAACGGCCATTGTCAGTTCGTAGGGCATCTTTTCAAACTCCTCAGTGGTCTGGATAACCTCAATCTGGCAACGGCGTGCATCGGCTACCGTGATGCGGCACAGGTGCATATTGCCCTTGCCGTCGGTCAGGTGCAGCGTGTCGCCCACGCCCAGACGCAGAACCTTAATACAATGCTTCGACTCCTCCTCGCAAAGCGTGTAGTGCGGAGGAGTGATATCAGGTGCGTAAAATAGTTGCATAAATTTGTGGTATGTATTATCTTTGCAAAGATAATTATTAAATATAAGTATTGAAAGGCGAAAGACTAAATTTAATTGAAAAACTATGAAATATCTATTTTCGTTGGTTGTGTCGGTTTTGTTGCTGCTGGGCGTTGGCGGTTGTCGCAAGGCGAAGAGTATAGCCGAGAATCCTTTTTTCGAGGAGCAGTGGGATACCCCCTATGGAATGCCTCCGTTCGACAGGATTGACATTGCCCACTTCAAGCCTGCTTTCGAGGAGGGTATGGCACAGCATAAGGCAGAGATTGACAGTATAGTGGCATCGGCAGAGGCCCCGACCTTTGATAATGTCATTCTTGCCTACGATAATTCTGGTCTGATGCTCTCTCGCGTGGAGAGGGTGTTCGACCTTCTCAATTCGGCTCATACATCAGACAAGATGCAGGCTCTCTCGGCCGAGATTATGCCGCTTCTCACGTCACATCGTGACGCTATTGCGATGAACGACGGCCTCTTTGCGAGGGTTAAGTCGGTTTATGACAATCGCAAGGCGATGAAGCTCACTTCAGAACAGAATCGCCTCACGGAGTTGCTTTACGAGAGCTTTGTCCGTTCAGGTGCACTGCTTGCGGAGGATGGGAAGGCTTGCCTGAAGGAGATAAACGAGAGATTGTCGGCTCTGAGTGTCAGCTTTGCGAAGAATCTGCTGGCCGAGACAAATAACTACATCTTGGAGGTGCCAAAGTCGAGGTTGCAGGGTATTCCCTACTCCGTAAGAGATGCCGCAGCCGAGCAGGCAAAGGAGCTGGAGAAGAAGGATTATGTCTTTACGCTTCACTCGCCGAGTATGTTGCCGCTGCTGACCTATTCGGACAATCGCGACTTGCGTGAGGCTATCTACAAGGCCTATATCTCGCGAGGCGACAATGGTAACGAATATGACAATAACGCCATAATAGAGGAGATTGTATCGCTGCGTTGCGAGAAGGCTAAACTTCTTGGTTATGAGTCGTTTGCCCACTATGTAACTTCGCAGCAGATGGCCGGCAGGCCGGAGGCTGTCTATGAGTTGCTGGAGGGTATATGGACCCCTGCTCTTGCAACGGCGAAGGGCGAGTTGGAGAGAATGGAGAAACTCTTCAAGGAGTCGGCCGGCGAGGGTGAGACATTTGAGGCGTGGGACTGGTGGTATTATGCCGAGAAGGTGCGTCAGCGTGACTATCATCTTGAGGAGGCCGATGTGAGGGATTATCTCTCGCTGGAGAATGTCAAGGGAGGTGTCTTTTTCCTTGCTAATCGTCTGTATGGCATCACTTTCCGCCCAATGTCGGTGCCTCTCTATCACGAGGAGTGCGAGGCTTATGAGGTGTTGGACAGCAACGAAGAGCCTTTGGGTCTTCTCTATTTTGACTTCCACCCCAGAGCCAGCAAGCGTGGTGGTGCGTGGTGTGGCACATACTCTCCGCAATACTACAAGGATGGCAAACGAGTACCGCCCGTTGTGACCGTGGTATGCAACTTCACCCGTCCTACCGACTCGCAGCCGGCACTTCTGTCGATTGACGAGACAGAGACCCTGTTCCACGAGTTCGGACACGCCCTGCACGTTCTTTTTGCCGAGGTTAAGTATCGCGGCCTGTCGGAGGTTGAGGGTGATTTCGTCGAGCTGCCCTCGCAGATTATGGAGAATTGGGCATTCTCACGCGAGATGTTGAAGATATATGCCGTGCATTATCGTAACTCGGAGGTTATGCCCGACTCGATGATCGAGAAGATTCGCCGTGCCTCGAAGTTCAACGAGGGCTTTGCCACTACCGAGCTGGTTGCCGCAGCGTTGTCTGACCTCGATATCCACTCGTTGAAGAGTACCGAGAATCTGAATATCGCAGCATTCCAGGATAGTGTGCTTGTCGGAAAGCGAGGCCTTATCCCACAGATAGCACCACGTTACCGTTACACCTACTTCAACCACATCTTCAATGGCGGATACTCGTCGGGCTACTACTTCTACACTTGGGCCGAGGTGCTCGATAAGGATGCTTTTGAGGCCTTTGTGGAGAGTGGTAACCTCTTCAATACCGACATTGCGGCCTCCTTCCGCGAGGAGATACTCTCAAAGGGCGGAATGCGTCGCGGTATGGATATGTATCGTGCCTTCCGAGGCAAGAATCCCGACAAGGAGGCTCTTTTGCGTGCTCGCGGATTTATCGAGGAGGACGAGGCTGTCGAGCAGGAGTTGCCGGAGATTGAGGTTGGCCGCGTAGATACACGCGAGCAGGCTCGTCAGCGTGCCGAGAGGTTGCGTCGTGAACGCCAGTCAGGACAATAATTCAAGAAAGAGATAAAAATCAAATTGAAGAAACTATGAAAAAACTTTTATTTATTATGTCATTCAGTGCTTTGGTTGCCTCATGTGGCAACGATATGCCTGTCGTAGAGCTCCCCGAGATTGATACGACAAATCCTCTGTTGGCAGAGTGGGACACACCCTATGCCACACCCCCGTTCGATAAGATTAAGATTACCGACTACGAGCCGGCTATCGAGACTGCTATTGCCGTGTCGCGTGCCGAGGTGGATGCCATCATCAACAACCCCGCCAAGCCGTCGTTTGCCAATACCATCGAGGCTTTGGAACGTCAGGGTGAGTTGCTGGGCCGTATTCTGGGCGTCTTCTTCAACCTTCGCGAGGCCGACACCTCTGACGAGATGGATGCCATTGCGTTGCGTATTCAGCCCAAACTGACCGAGTTGAGCAACGACGTATCGTTGAATCCGCAGCTCTTTGAACGCGTGAAGGCTGTTTATGAGGGTTCGCAGTTGTTCCTCTCGAAGGATGAGAAGAAGTTGCTGGAGGATACCTACAAGAGTTTCTCTCGTTCGGGTGCAGCCCTCGATGATGAGGATAAGGCGTTGTATCGTCAATATACAGCCGAGCTTTCGGAGGCTACATTGCTCTTTGCACAGAACTCTTTGTCTGCAACAAACGCCTTCTCAATAAATATCACCGACGAGAAGCAGGTTGCCGAGTTGCCCTCATTCGTAAAGGAGGGTCTGGCTCAGGAGGCGAAGGCTCGTGGCGAGCAGGGCTGGACAGTTACCTTGCAGGCTCCCAGCTATGTCCCCTTCGTGACATACTCTTCACAGCGTGATATCAAGGAGAAGCTCTATCGTGCCTATAATACGCGTGCCTATGGCGGCGAGTTTGATAATGTGGAGCTGGTTAAGCGTATCGCTACACTGCGTATGAATATCGCCAAGCTGCTGGGCTACAACACCTATGCCGACTATGTATTGGAGGAGGCTATGGCACAGAGTTCATCAACCGTTACGTCGTTCCTTGCCGAGTTGCGTGACAAGACTATCGAGTATGGCCACAAGGACTACGCTATGATTAACGAGTATGCCAAGACAATCGGCCATCAGGGCGAAGTGATGCCTTGGGACTGGGCATACTATTCAGAGAAGTACAAGAACGAGAAGTACGCTATCAACGACGAGCAGGTTAAGCCTTATTTGAAGCTCGACAACGTAATCAATGGTGTGTTTATGGTTGCCGAGAAGCTCTACGGCTTGCAGTTTGTTGCCAATAACGAGATTTCGGTATATCACCCCGACGTTACGGCCTACGAGGTTAAGGATGCTGACGGAGAGTTCCTCTCGGTGTTGTATCTCGACTTCTTCCCCCGTGCATCAAAGCGTAGCGGTGCGTGGATGACCGAGTTCCGCGGTGCGAAGGTTGTTAATGGAGTTGAGACTCGTCCTCTGGTGTCGCTTGTGATGAACTTCACGAAGCCCACAGAGACCACTCCGTCGCTGCTCACATTTGATGAGCTCAGCACATTCCTTCACGAGTTTGGTCACGCCCTTCACGGTATGCTGGCACAGGGTAAGTACGAGTCGTTGAATGGCACAAACGTATATCGCGACTTCGTGGAGCTTCCGTCACAGATTATGGAGAACTGGGCTACCGAGAAGGAGTATCTCGATATGTGGGCCGTACACTATCAGACAGGCGAGGCTATCCCTGCCGAATTGGTAGAGAAGATTGTCGCTGCGAAGAACTATCTGGCGGCATACAGCAACCTGCGTCAGCTCTCATTCGGTATGAGTGATATGGCTTGGCATACTCTCACAGAGCCTTTCGAGGGCGATGTTGAGGCCTTCGAACGTGAGGCTATGTCATCTGTTCAGATTACTCCCGTTGTGGAGGGTACTGCGTTGAGTACATCGTTCAACCATATCTTCGCCGGCGGCTATGCTGCGGGTTACTATGGTTATAAGTGGGCCGAGGTGCTGGCAGCCGATGCCTTCTCACTCTTTGCCGAGAAGGGTATCTTCGATGCTGCGACAGCGTCGTCGTTCCGTCATCTGCTGGAGCAGGGCGGCAAGCGTCATCCTATGGATATTTATGTAGAGTTCCGCGGCCACGAACCACAGGTCGATGCACTTATCAAGTCGATGAATCTGCAATAGGCGATTGTGCCGAATAAGCATAATAAAGGGTTGCTCCTTGCGGGGCAACCCTTTATGTTTTCGTGAAAGATAGAAAACTACCTTTGCATCGCACTGCGAGCCTCAAACCACGGATTCTGCAAGTCCTCCTTGTTGTAGGCCAACGGCTTTCTGTCGGGGTATGACTCGGTGATGCCACCCGCCTCCGCCAAAATAAGTTCGCCTGCGGCGGTATCCCACTCGTAGGTGTGTGTGGTGCGGATGTAGTGGTCTATCGTACCCTCGGCAAGCAGACAGAACTTATACGAGCTACCCTGCTCGATAACTTCCAGGTCGGGGTGCGTGTGTCGCAGCTCCTCCACGCGACTGTGAGTCTCGGGTGTCTGATGTGAACGCGACACGGCGACGCGGAATCCGTTGTGTCGGCTCGACTCCAGAGGCAGGCGTTCTGTGCGGCACTCAATCTGCATCGAGTCGAATGTGGGGTTGTCGTTTGGCTCCACATCGCGAATGAGATAGGCTCCCTGTCCCTTCTGTGCGATATACATCTTGTGATGATAGGGTACATAGAGTACCGCTGCCACGCACTCGTTGTTGTAAAGCAGTGCTATATTTACCGTAAACTCGTTATTTCCTTTGATAAACTCCACCGTGCCGTCCAGAGGGTCCACCAGCAGGAACAGCTCCCAGTTACGACGTTCGTCGTAGAGCATCTCGCGACCCTCCTCACTCAACACGGGGATACGCGTTGTGCCGAGGTACTCCTTGATGGTCTTGTGTGAAACTCTGTCGGCAACGGTTATGGGTGTCTTGTCACTTTTCAGGCTGATGTCATAGTCGTCCTGATGTTTGTAAATCTTCATTATTTCAGCACCAGCCTTGACCGCGGCATTGATGCATTGCGGCAGGAGGTGCTTTTTGATTTGAGATTCCATATTGTTGTCTGTCATAGTCTGATGATTGCTCGTTTAGTTTCTTTGTAAAGATAGGAAATTTTTACGATAAAAAGAAATTTCGCGGGTAAAAAAAGAGCCTTATGTGAAGAATATGACACACTATTGCTGCAATAGAACATTTTTCGTCCGTAAGGAGTAGCGTGTGGCGAATGGCAGCAAGCGAGGCAAGCATAGTTGCAAGTACAATCAGGGCTGCCTGATAACCTCCGATGATGATTGCGGCGGTTGTCAGTAGGAGTGTTGGCGTGATTGTGCGGATAATATATTCTCGTGGCAGAGGCCGAAAAGTTTCAAATATCGGAATGTAGGTTGTCTGTCGGCGTGAATGGTCTATCCTGCGGTGGATGTCGGCAGAGAATCCGCCTAACGAGGCTACGGCATCGCGACGAAACAACCCAGAGCCGTCGGCGTGCGAATAGACAATGTCAATCGGCTTGTGGCGACACTCGGAGATAATGATGGCAAGCGAGCTGACAGCACCTTGCCGCAGAAGAGTACCTCGCCCTATGGGGAGCAGGTAATCATACGAGGAGACAGCCGCTGTGGCATTTATGCTGTCATAGGGGCTATCTTCCGCTTTGTCGAGCAGCACCAGTCGCCGAAAGCATCGCTGGCGTGACCGATAAAGACGGCGTATGGCTTTGTGGCGGAACTCGCTGCTGTCGGGAGCCTCCACACGAATCATCTTGTAGCGGGTTATAATCTCGTCAAATAGCTTTGGGCGGGTGTCGGCATCCAGTGATATGATGACTTCGTAGTGACAATGCTCATCAGAGAGCAGATGCTGAATGTCCTCTATGTTGTCAATGCCGTGACAGAGTATTGAGCAGCCCGCCGAGCCGAGTGTGTGGTGGCAGCCCGGAGCATCGCTGGCAATGTAGCGTTGAAGGCGTATGGTGCGTGCAATGCGAATCGTACGCAGAGTGATGGCGATAAGAACTATCGCCGAAACAGCGATTATCAGGTATTGAGAGTAGAGTGCCATTCCAGATTGCGTTTATAGGATTTCAGAAGTGTTGCCGAGTGAGCTATCTCAGCAGGCGAGAATATTGTCCGCAGAGCTGCCAAGGAATAGCCCTCGCGTGTCATATGACGACACAGCTCCCTGCGGTAGGAGGCCTCCATTGTGGATAGGCGGATACGAATCTTCGCCCTTCCAAGGGGTCTTCCGAGGACAGATAGCGTGTGCAGGGCCTCGCGTACAACCATTTCGTCGGACGATGCGACGACGATGTTCTGCAACTCCTTGTCGGCTATCTCGATGCCGAAGTTGCGAACAATAGCCAGCCCCAGCATCCGCAGATTGGTGTTGTCGCTTGCGAGTAGCGGCTCGTAGGCTATGGGTAGTATGCCGCGACGCAGCAGCGTGATGATACGCGATATGTCGAGAGCCCGTAGCCGGTGCGGGAAGAGAGCTATGGACGATATGGCTGTTGAGGGGCGTAGAGCCAGTATGGCAATCAGGGCTGCGACGCTTTTCTCGCAGTTTTTGGAGTGGCAGTATTTGTTTAACAACGGAATCACGGGTTTGTTGCTCGGCGTGGTGCTTAAAAGCAATATGAAGTGGGTTTGTCGCAAGCCTCGGCTATGCCTGATCTGCCGCAGCAGAAAGCCGTCAAGGTCGTAACGGCAGACCAATTCGTGCAGTATGTTGAGGTCGGCCCCGTAGGTGTGGCTCAGAACGGTATGCAGAGCCTCGATGAGTGTTATGCGGTGACGGCGTGTGTCGGGCGAAGGTGTGATGGGAGAGAGCTCCTCGTTGCAGAGCATCTTTACGATTTGTCGTATATAGCTATTTTGCAGATGCATATCCCTGCGATGTAGTCTTGATGCCCGAGAGTGGAGTAGAGAGGCAATCCCGAAAGCAAGAACAATCAGAAGGGAGAATATTATATATATGTGTGTAGGGTTGCTCATCTTTTGGTTGTTGTTAAGGCTATGAAAAATGGTTCCACCCATATTGAGTATGCTCCATAACCTTATATCGCAGGCGGCTCATACATACGGGAAAGGTCATATATTGGTCGGCACCACACTCCAGCAGGCTCAAAATAGCCTGCTCGGATTGCTGCCACGTTATAACATATATGAGGGGCCGGTGTCGGCGTGTGGCCCGAATATTGCCTATAAGTTCTGACCCATTTACAAAGGGGGTGGTTGATAGGATTATGACCAGCGAGGGTGACTCTCGGTTGCAGGTGTTTATCATCTGGCGATGCGATGTGCAACAGATAATCTGCTCTTCATCGCCGCCGATAATCTCCGCCACGAGGGCCGATAGGTGTGGTTGTTTTGAATAAATAACTATTTTACCCCTGTTCATAATCTTTTTTTTGAGCCATTGCAGGTAGGCGAAAAATGTGCCAAAAGCCAAATAGTGAAAAAAATATTGCGGAAAAGATTGTGATGAGAAAAAATTTTGTATATTTGCAGGCCGAATTATGGCAAAATTTATAATTTACTTATAGAATGTACGTTATAGTAGAGATCGCAGGTCAGCAGTTTAAGGCTGAAAAGGGTCGTAAGCTCTATGTTCACCGTCTTCAGGGCGACGTAGAGTCGTCAGTGAGCTTCGACAAAGTCCTGCTTGTAGACAACGACGGTCAGGTTAAGGTAGGTGCACCTGTAGTAGAAGGCGCCTCAGTTAAGTGTAAG
>RHMF01000461.1_pt1 | contig 17288 bp, 23 predicted proteins | sample 5365151 | NCBI WGS metagenome assembly RHMF01 (sample SAMN10266501, study PRJNA497801) | feces metagenome | isolation source: feces | host: Bos taurus | place: China: Prairie of Fairy Mountain | collected 2017-08-14 | reverse complement strand
CGTATAATAACCTTTAAGAGCTCCGACGACTTGACGGAGCTTAAGACCGTCCGAGATCTGGAGAACTACCTGCGGGATGCAGGCCTACCGGCAAAAGACGCGAAAGCCTTAATCAGCGCCAGCAAGCGAGTGATCGCCGCAGACAACGAAGCCGCAAAAGCGCAGCGGGAAGCAGCGGAAGCAGCAGCCAAGATGGAAGCGCAGCAGCTGGAGAAGATAAACCAAGCATTACAGCAGATTTTAACCCGATAGGAGACTATGATGGATAACTTAGATCAGATCTTAGCTAACGTAAACCAGGTAAGCGAAAAGATCGCCGGCATGGAAAACGGCGCCGCCGAAGCAAACAAGAGCATCGCAGCGCTTACCGAAAAGCAGGAAGCCATGCAGCGTGAACTCGCAGCCCTTCAGCAGAACGCCGCCGCCCAGGGCGCAGAAAAGACCGAAGCCGCAAAGAGCTACGGTGAACGCTTCGTGACCTCAGCAGGCTACAAGGCATTTAAGAACGACATGGGCAACCGCCGCGCGGGCTTCCGCCTTGAACTCGCAGCAGCTCCGGAAACCACCCAGGCCAGCAACTCAGTAAGCCGCACAACCTTTGCGCCGCCTACTGAGTTAGGCTTAGTAACCGACCCGCGCAAGGTTCTTAATATTGAATCATTGTTCGGCCATATCAGCGTAAGCGGCAGCGCATACCAGTACGTCAAGTACGGATATACCACTACCGAAACCGCCACCGGTCCGGCCGTTACCGCTGAAGGCGCAGCCAAGCCGGAAGCAAATTACACCGGTACCATCGTCAGCGGCGCCGTAAAGACCGTAGCCGCCTGGACCAAGGTCACCGAGCAGATGATGCAGGACGACGCCAACCTGGTAAGCTTTATTAACGACGATTTACGCTACCAGCTCAACAAGGTAATCGACCAGCAGATCGTAACCGGCAACGGCTCCGGACAGCTTACCGGCTTGAACCAGAGCGGCAACTACTACGATTACATCACCGGCGCGGGCTTAGCTTCCGGCGATACCGTAATCGACTTAATTCTTAAGGTTAAGGCGAACATGGAAGCCGCAAACATCAACAACATCAGCCTTTTACTTAACCCGATGGACTGGGCCAAGGTATTAGGCGCGAAAAATGCTAACAAGGATTACCTCATCCCTGGAATCCTCGATGTTCCTGCGCAGAGAATATGGGGCATCCCGGTAATTCTCAGCGGCAGCGTAGCCCAGGGCAAGTTCCACATGGGTAATTTCTTTGAAGGCGGCAAGGTGATCGAACGTACCGGTCTCGCCGTAGAAATCGACCGCGAGGGCGACGACTTCACCAAGAACCTTATGACCATCCGCGCAGAGCGCCGTCTCGACTTCGCCGTCGTACAGCCAAAGGCCTTAGCTTACGGCGATTTTGCAGATGTAGCTTAAGCCGCAGGAACTTACCGCCCGGGAGGGCAGCACGAAACGGGAGCCCCACAAGGCCCCCGTTTTTACTTTATACCGGAGGAAAGATGGCATTATATATAACGCTTGCCGACATTAAGCGGCACCTACGAATTGACGGGGACGACGAGGACGCGCTGCTTACTGACTACATCGAAGCAGCCCAGGGGCAGGCCGAGACCTACATGCGCCGCCCGATTTACTCCGCCGACCCTGCGGACGACCCGGTCACAACCGACGCCGCAGACATACCGGTGTGCTTAAAGCAATTCCTGCGAGTAACGGTCGGTGATTACTACCGCAATCGTGAGAACCAGCAGGACAAGGCCTACAGCACTTACTATCCGCATTTACTGGACGGGCTCATAAAGTATGATTAAGATACGCGCCGGAGATTTAAACACAAGGGTTACGCTGTTGCGGCCTGCTTCCGAGATTACCGGCACGGGAGCCCACAGCACGACATACACGGAGGCCGGGAAGCGCTGGGCGAACGTACGTCAGATAACGCTACGCGAGCAGATGCGATCCCAGATCGAGCTCCAGCAGGACACCTACACGGTGCTCATGCGCTACCAGAGCGGGCTTAAACCCGGGTGGTGCCTAAGCTGGGGCGGGCTCCGCTACCGCGTAATCAGCATCGAGCACGACCGTGCAACCGGGTATATGATCCTGGGCGCCGAGCTTGATAATTCAATAATCCAGGAGGCAACCACATGACACCGATGGGAACACTACGCGAGGAGCTGCTGGAGCTGCTGCAGCTCACCGAGGCGGACGTCATAGCATACGACGCGATGCAGGCGACGGAAATCAGCAAAGCGGTAATTGTAAGCACCTTAGATCTTAACTACCAGGAGCGGCAGCTTGATATGTGCTACTACAGAGCATTAACGGCGGGCTTAACCCTGGTGGCCAAGACCACCGCAGAGCTTGACGAGATTGTCGACAGCCTGGCATTGGTAGACAACCAGGACACCGAGCACCTCCGCAACGCCACCATCCGCAGCGTAAGCTACGGAGCGGACGCGAGCGATGACTACAAGATCGCGACGGCCGCCATTGAGGTCGGCATCGCGGACTACTGAGGAGCAGGCGGTGATTATAGGCGAGAACGAGAGAGAACTGGAGCGCATTTTTGACGACTTCCTGGACGCGATGGAAAAATTCGACAAAAAGACCAGCGCCCAGACCCAGCGCAAGATCCTACGCGAGGCCATAGCCCCCGCGGTGCGGGACTTGCGCAAGGCGACCCGCACGGAGTACACATCGCGCACCGGCCGCAGCCGCCGAAGCGTACGCACGACCGTCAAGGCGAGTAAGAAGCGCCCGGGCATACAGTACGCCACATACGGGTGGAGCAATAAAGGGATCCAGCCGATATACTACGTTAGCAGGAAGAACCGCCGAAGGGAGCGCCCGAAGCCCGCGACATACATCGGGATATGGCAAGACCTGGGAACCAAGAGCATACAAGGGCATCATATATTCGAGCCACAGTGGGCAGCTCACAAAAAAAGAATTATTGATGCGTTAACCGAGAAAATACAGGCTATAATGAAAGAGAGTAAAATCTCAAAATAAAACCGTACGGAGATTAGATCATGACTGCAACATTATCACCAACAACACCGAAGAACGCGATCAGCGGTAAAAACACCCTGGTCGGTTATAAGCTTGCGAGCGACACCTCCGGGGACTACATCACCATACCAGGTGTGTCCGTAGTAACTGGCTTAGGCGGTTCCGTAGAGGATATCGATCAGACCTGCATCGCGGAAGCCGCAAAGCGCTACCTTGCCGGAGCTTATGACGGCAATGAGGTAACAATTACCATCCACCACTACACCGGGGACAGCGTACAGCAGGCGCTTATCGCTGCCGCTAACGCCGGGTCCGTAATTAGCTTAGTGATCCAGTACCAGGACGAGACCACATGCACCATGGAGGTCGCCCTCAAGTCTGCAACCCCGCAGGATCCAAGCCTCAGCGAAACCTTGAAGTGGGACATCGTAGGCAAGCAGAACGGAACCCCGACATGGGTATTCGGTTCATAACAAATACCAACTTCAGCACCAAAGTGAGAGCCGACGTGGGCGGGAGCCGATAAACAGCCCCGCCCTTTTTTGTAAGCAGGAAGAAAAAGATGAGCACAATAACCGAATTATTCAAGCCAGTATTTAAAACCGAATTCGTAAAGGCCCCGGAACTTAAGGAAGGCGCCGATCTTATGATCCGCGAGCTCAGCGGTGCGCAGCAGGCGGAGCTCCAGGCGAGACTTAAGAAAGACAAGACCGACGAGAGCGCCGTCACCGCTTACGTGCTTTACGTAAGCCTGGTAAACCAGGCCGGCGAGCGCCTGCTTAATGATGAAGCGCAGGCCGCGGCCTTTATTGACGCGGTACCGGCACGACTGATTAACCGCTTAACGCAAGCCATATGGAAGCTGAACAGCGGCGACGCTGAAAAAAAAGCCTAGAGCTGCCCGCGGTAAGATTGTGTGTGCGCATAGCCCGCGAGCTGCACATGCCTATAACCGCAGCCCTTGAACTCCCAGGGCGCGAGCTGGCATTCTGGGCGGCCGTACTGGAGGCCGAAGCCAAGGGAGAACCGGAAACGACCCCGCCGGAGGAGATAGAGGTCGACCCGCGAGAAGTATATAAGCGCCTGGGGGGCACGATTAAATGAGCATAGTCAACTCGATCCTTAACCTGGTCGACTTGAACACGACCAAATACACCAAGAAGCTCCAGTCCATGAAGAAGGACACCAAGGCCGCAAGCAAGTCCCTGGCGCAGAACTTCGCGAGCATCGGCTCCGCCTGGAAAGCGGCCATTGCGGGCATAGCTGCGGGCGCGCTTACCGGAGCGATATCAAAAGAGCTTATGGCCACCGAGAAATCGGTCGCATCTTTCATAACGGCTACGGGAAGCCTGCAGGAAGCGCGCGTACAGTTTGAAATGCTGCAGCAGGCCGCCCGCGATACGATCCAGCCGTTCGATGCCTTAAAGGCCGTGACCCTGGACCTCCGCAAGAACGGGATCCAGGCTACCGCGGATCAGCTTAAGACCTTTTCACAGATTGCATACGGAACCGGGCAGAGCATCGAGACCGTAGGGAAAGCTTTTACCGCCACCATGCAGGGGCGCTATAAAGCGCTGCAGCAGCTGGGCATAACCGCAAAGGACAACGGCGCCGCGCTGCTGCTTACCTATAAAGGCATAACCACCGAGGTGGAGAAGAACAGCGAAGCCCTGGGCGCCTACTTTGCTAAGATAGGCGAGGAAAACGAGGGTGTGCTTGATTACCTCCAGGGCGGCATGACCGGAGCGGTTAACCAATTGGAGAACGCGTGGGGCGACTTTTACCGCTCCATCGCTGAGAGCGGCCTGGGCGACCTTATAGCCAGGATGGTACGCACCGCGGCGGACGCCCTGGACGGGATAACCGCATGGGTCAACGAAAACCGCCCATACTTCCAGGAATTTTTCAGACAGATCGGGCAGGCCTTCAGCGACATTGTGGGTGTGATAAAGAGCGCGACCAGCGCAGGACTTCGCTATGTGGCCGAGTTTTTCGGTGACAGCGAGGACGAAGCGCAGGGCGCGATTTCTAATATAGGTTTTTTCCTTTCAAACTTTTTCAATTTTGCGCGTAAGGGCTTCCTTGAGTATGTAGCGAAGCCCGCAGCAATATCATGGGAGGCCATAAAGGGGGGCTTCGAATCGGTTAGCGACTACCTGGGAACGCTGGCCTATACCGGAAGCTTTGACGAAGCCGCCAAGTCATATGACCGCACGCTTAACCGCACCGCGGACAGCATAGCCGACACTTCAAAGCTTTACGACGCTGCGATCCAACTGCAGATCGACGACATAGACAAGAGCCGCAAGCGCTTAATTGACAAGCTGAACGAGAAGCAGGACGAAGGCGCCACCGTAACGATGCCGAAGATTGAATTCGGCAAGCTGGGCGGAGCCGCCGGAGGCCGTAAGCAGGCGGAGGACAACTGGGCGCAATACTACGCCCGTGTGCTCCAGCTTCAGCGCAACGGCTACACCGAAGCCCAGAAGCTCCGCGCAGAGCATAACGACGCCCTGGAGGAGCTGCTGGCCGAGTACCAGGCGAGCGCCACCGCCACCGAGGCCGAGTTATTCACAGCCCGCGAAACCCTGGAGGCCGAATACCAGCGCAAGATTAAAGAGCAGCGCACCGCCGCCGTGGAGTACCTCCGCGAGATCCGCGGGGACGAGCTGGAGCAGCTGGCCGAGGAATACCGCGTCAAGCTGGAGCAGCTGGACGAGTATCACACCGACGCGCTAATCAGCGAGCAGGAATACCAGGACGCCCGCGCGCAGCTTATAGCTCAGTACCAGGAAAGCCGCCGCAAGGCTGCGTCCGCAAAAAATGAATTCTTAAGCGCTGAGGACATCGAGCACACGGAGCAATTCACGGACGCCATGAACGACTTAAGCGACGCCTTCCAGAACCTGGCGACAGGCATGAGTGAAAGCTCCGGAGCCTACAAGGCTTTATTTGCCGTTCAAAAAAGCTTCGCGGTAGCTTCCGCAACGGCTAACGCCATTGTGGCCTGGACTAAGGCCTTGAGCACCAGCGCGACCTGGTACGAAGCGCTGGCGAACTACGCCAACGCGGTCGCCTTGACGGGTAACGTTATCGGACAGCTTAAGAGCTTAACCATGCACGACCTGGGCGGCCATATAGCCGCGGGACAGGTCGGTGTGGTCGGCGAGTACGGCCCCGAACTTGTAGCGGGACCTGCCGACGTTACCAGCCGCAGACGTACCGCTGACCTGGCGCGACAGGCTGCGGGAGGAACCGCCGGAGCCGTTACCGTAAACCTTTACGAGGACGCCACGAAGGCGGGACAGGTAGAGACAGGCGACGACCAGGAAGGCGAGCGCGTGATTAACATATTTGTGAGTAACATACGCCGCGGAGGCGCTGCCGCCCGCGCGATGGAAAGCACCTACCAGCTCCGCCGCTACGGCGCGTAATGAAAGAAAATTACATCGAGAGGCATAAACCATGAAATATTATCCCGCCGAGCTGCCGCGACCCCTGCAGGCGAGCTACAGCACGAAGCACAAGCCGAACATGATCCGCACCACCATGGCCGACGGGTACGCCCGTCAGCGCCTGGTTAACCAGGGCGCCCCCGACCAGGTAAGCGTACAGCTGCTACTTGACGCCCAGCAATATCGCGACATGCTGCAATGGTACAAGGCCGACATACAGAGCGGCGCCGCATGGTTCGTTATGCCGCTGCTGAGCGTAGACGAGGACCAGGAGATCCAGTACCGATACGTCCGCATACAGAACGGAGAAATTAACGCGCAGCTCATAAGCACCAACGCGACCCGCGGCAGCATTTACCGCGTAAGCTTTACGCTTGACGCGAGCAACACGGTGGTCGACGATGGCACCTGGGAGGATCACTATCTGCCGAGCGCCGACGACGGCAGCGCGCAGGGCGAAATCATCGCCATACCGACGGCGGACATTATCGACGACGCGGACGACCTGGGAGACAGCTCCGGAACTTACACAATAATTGAGGAATAAGGGGGACTTATGAGCTTTAAAAAAACGATCACCTTCACGGCCAACGTCAGCGACTACACCGACGGCACCGTGAGCGCCAGGGTACAGGCAGAGAACAAGATATTAGGCGACCTGGTCGCCTGGATCCTCGCACAGGGGCTGAACATTCAGCAGGTCGAGAAGGTAAGCATCGGCGACACCATGTGGAGCGACGAGCCGCTGAACGCGACCACCGGCGCGGCTTCGCTTGTAAATAACAATAGCCTTTTAACAGACGTATATTTCTTAGGCAAGGGTTCAGCTAAAAAATGCCTGGGCTTGAGCGTAGACGCTCACACATTATACGCGGGGTTTACTGATACCGCCACGCACGATATGCAATACAGTTTTGCTAACGCGAGCTATAAGAACCTGGGACGCCTGCCGACTGCACAGCTCCGCGCGCTTAAGGCCGCGGAGGCCAACCGCAAGCTGACCGGGGCGACCGTACCGCTTGCGACATTCAGCACCAGCGCCGACGCCCTGGAGCTAACACTGGCATACTACAAGGGGGAGGGCCCCCTGGTGCTTATGCGCACAGACGGCACGTTCGAGAGCGTAACCATCTGCGCCGATCCGGCTTCCGTGTTCTTATACTCCGGGGCAGGCCTGCGGGCGCTCCATTACTCGCTAGACGACGACGCCACGGTTACGGACGCGACATACAGCTTCAGCGCGTCTAATACTGCATATACTAGCAATACACAATTGCAATACGGCATGAACTACAACCCCTACTACTTACGACCCTATTCATACTCACCGTGGAATAACATATCAGGTACAAACATGTGCACTATGATCCTCATGCACTCGCTGGGGGCGGTTGAGCTATCTAGCAATACTGAAGTCAACAACCCCGCCAACGGCATGAACACGAACGCGGCAAGCCCCGCATATTCAGCCTACGGCTTCCCGCGCATATTGAATAATGAACTTTATATCAAGAAGCAATATATCCCTGCGACCTATCCGGGCGTGGCTTCGCCAGTAAAGATCGGATATACCCCGGGCGTTCTTTACGCCGGCACCGTTTACCAGCTAGGATCTAAGTATTACCTTAGCCTTTGTAACGGGGTTTACGGTTATTTTGTAGAAGTAGAGGACCAGGGCTAATGGCTTTGCTTACGCTTAATGAAATTTACGCCGCGGGCGGACAGCTCCCGGCGGTAACGCTGGAGATTAGCAACGCGGGGATCGGCGATCTCCGCTACGTACTGGATCAGCAGCCCCGCCGCATAAACGGGGAAATCTACGGAGCTGCTGCTTTTACCGTACAGCTCCCGGAGCGCAGCGAGAGCGGATTTACTGATCTAAGCTTCAGCATCTGCGGAGCCAACGGAGAGGCATACGAGTACATACAGCGCGCCCTCCAGAGCGACGCCCCGACATATATCACGCTGCAGCACCGCCACCCGGAGGACATAGGCACGGTTCTATACGAGCTCACGCTCACGGTGACGGGCGGACAGGTGACCCGCGAGGCCGCGGTCTTTACCGCTTCGTTCTGCGACATGCTTAACACCGAATTTCCGAAACTTCGTTATACCGCTCAGAACGCGCCGGGGTTAAAATATGTAGCATAGGAGCTTACATGAGAACCATTAATGATTACCTGCTTAACCGCCATACCCCGAACGGCCGCACCTACCCGAGGCTTGACTGCTGGGGACTTGTGGTCGACATATACCGCGAGAACCTGGGGATCGAGCTGAACGAGTACACCGACCTAACCGGGCGCACCATGAGCGAAGGGTTCCAGTACGAACGCCGGGCGGGGCGCTTCGTAGAGGTAAAGGAGCCGCAGGATTACGACATAATAGCCTTTTTCATTAACGCCCGCCTTTTTCACGTAGGAGTGTGGCTGAACGGCCGCATCCTGCATACGAGCGAGCGCAAGAACACGCGTTATGAGAAGCTGGACACCGCCACCCAGGCACACAGGAGATATTACCGCTATGCTGAGCATTGAAGTATTTACCCGCGCCGACCTTAGCCGAGTGCTTGAGCGCGCCGTGGTAGACAAGAAGCCGGGGATGACCATCGAGGACGCCCTGCGCGCGCAGCTGCCGGCCTATACACCGGAAGCGGCCGCCAGGGCTTATGTGTCTTTATACGCCGACGGCGTAAAGATACCGCAGGACTTATGGGCGGGTTACCTGGTACGCGACACCCGCCAGCTCCGCATCGTAATCGAGGCCGGGGGGCTGGGAGCTGCGGCTATTATTTCTATAATTTCCGTAGTCCTGGCCGTAGCCTCCGCCGTATACGGCATAATTATGGCGAACAGACTAGGCAAGGCCGGCGTCACTGATACGAAGCAGGGCAGCAGCATATACGACGTGAACGCGCAGGGGAACCAGGTCAACCTCACCAACGTCGTCCCGGAAAACTTCGGACACTTTAAGCGCTTCCCGGACTACCTGGCAGACCGTCATGTGTTCTATCGCAATAATACGCAATTCGTAGATATGATTTTATGCCAGGGCTGCGGAAGCTACGAGCACGCCGCCGACCATTCCGACGTATACATCGGCGAGACCCCTATTAATGAGCTGCCGGGCTGCAGCATATACGTAATTGAGCCGGGCGAGGAAATGACCGCAGACAATACCCCGGGGGATCGTTCCTGGTACTGCTATTACAGCAGCACCGAGGTCACAGCAAGCGGGCACGCCCTGGAACCTACAGTCACCGAGATAGACCAGAGCAGCCAGAGCGATCCGAGCGTAATCTTTACCGCGGACACCTTCGCGGGCGGGTACTACACTTACGGTGGCGGGGTGAACTGGGGCTGCGCGGGGCCTACCGGCGGAGCGGTGCGAATTTATAAACCCCTGGACCTGCACTGGAGCGCGGGATCATACTTCACGCTAAGCGGCAGCACCAGTGTGCGCCAGATAGGCACCGCGGACACGATAACCGACAACCAGGACGGCACGAGCACCATTACCGCGGTGCTTGCCTCATACTTCAATAACGCTAGCCAGGCGCTGCACCGCGCATGGCTGAGAGCCCGCGAGACTGATCCCGACACCGGAACCATTACCGCGGCAGGCGACGCGGTGAACATAACAATTACTGCAATAACCGCGGTTACGTACACAACCATGAGCGGCACAGGCGGCCCCGTCATAAGCACCGACGAGGCGAGCTACACCATCACGAGCCAGGCGGAACTTTTAGGTGTGTCTTACTCCGGCGACGACGCCGACCTTACGTTTGACACCCTGGAGCTTGAGCTTCCGCCGTATCCTGCCGCGCCTGCCGTTCCTCCGGGAGCTCAGAACGTAACGACAGCCCAGCGACTGGAGATAAGCATCAATCAGCCGATCCCTGCGGACTACACATGGGGCAACGATAACGGGCTATACGAGATCCTGGAGATAACCGACCACACCTACAAGGTGCGCAAGGTAACGAGCAGCTACGATCCGGTGCCGGGCTGGGTGGAATTCTGGGCGCAGGGCACTACGCAGGCGGGGCTCAGCTTCACGCTGGACGAAAACAGCCAGTCGGGCGCTTATGTAGGCCCATACCGCGCGTGCCCGTACGGAGCCCAGAGCCGCATATTTGAATACGATCTGCGCTTCCCCGGCGGGCTGGGGTACCTCCAGGATGATGGCACGTTCAGAGACCTAACCGTCGAGATCGAGATCGGCTACCGCGCAGCCGGAAGCTCCGACGCCTGGACGACAGTTACGCGCAGCTTTACGGATCACACTAACGATGAGCTGGCCTTTACCTTCCAGCTTGAGACCGCGACGGCGGGCAACCTGGAATTCAGAATGAGAAACTTAAGCGAATCATCTAACAGCACCCGCGCGCTTGAGGAGGTACGATGGGTTGGGCTTAAGAGCGTTATCAGCACCGCGAACCGCTACGCAGGCATGACCACGATGATCGGCCGCTTTAAGGGCTCCGAGACCTTGAGCGAGCTAAGCGCTAATCAGCTTGCGACCTACTGGACGCGTAAGCTCCCGGACATAGAGACCGGTGTGCTCACGGCTACCCGCGAATTAGCGCCCGCCGTAAAGTACGTAATCAACACGAGCAAATACGCGGGCATCATAGACCAGGAGAGCCTGCTGGAATATAACGACATATGGGAAGCGCAGGGGATCAAGCTTGACGGAACCATTGATGGCGACGGTACCCTGCTGCAGGTACTCCGCGACATACTGAGCGTAGGCTTCGCGGCTCCGGTAATCGATAATAATAAATTAGCTTTTACCCGCCTACACCTCCGAGGCGAAGGCGAACCGCTGGCGCAGATCTTCACGCCGCAGAACCTCACCGGAAGCCCGCAGATTACGTTCAATCTGCCGAGGGAGGAGGACACGGACGAGGTGGTGGTCGAATACACCGATCCCGCCACATACAAGACCGCTATGATTTACTGCCATACGGACGAGAACGGAGACGCGGAGATCACCGAGTATCCGCAGAGCGTACACCAGGAGCGCCTTAAAGCCTTCGGTGTGACTGAGCGCCGCCAGGCTGAAGCCATGGGCATGCGCCGCCTGCGGTACCTGCGCAGCACCCGCGTAACCTACAAGATCCAGACCGAGCTTGACGGCTTAAATTGCCAATATAACGACCTGGTCGGCCTGGTACTGGATGAGGAGATGAGCAACATCACCGGCAGAATTACGGGGCACGGGCTCACGCTGGATGCCATAACCACGGACATGGAGATCCCGGAGGAGCTCAGCACCGGCGTAATCTACATTCGCAGAAAGGACGGCACCAGCATGGACACAACATACGTCCGCGAGGACAGCCATCATTTAACGCTGGCCGACCCGCTGCCGGAATGGGATCCGCGCTTCGGCGAAGATCTGGAGCTGCCGTTCTTTGCCATAGGCAATATGGTCACCTGCTGGGTTACCGCGGTAGAGCCGCAGGACAAGCGGGTCACGCTTACATTAACTAACTACGCGCCGGAGGTATTCACCGATGATTTATAAGACCTTTGTGACCCTTAACGCGGGGTATATAGACCCCGCCATTGTAGCCTTGACCTCATACCTCAGATATAACGCGCGGCTGGGCGAGGTGTGCATCTACGCGGAAGCGGGGACGAACTGCCGCCAGCTTCGCCGGGCCCTGCGTGGGTACCCGGTAGAGATCCGCGAGGTAGAGCTCCCGCAGCTTCCGGAGCACGCCCACGTCCGCAACAAATACGGCGATCTGTTTTTTAAGCGGGAATCCCTGCCCGCCTTCGCGCAGCGCATTAAAGCGCTGGAGGAGCTACGGAACGAGGCCGATGTCATAATCAATCTTGACCTTGACACCCTCACAACGGGCGGCATAGCTCCGCTGCTTCCGAGGGCGGAGCGCGGGTTTATCCTGGGCGTAAGCGAGCGCAGGAACCGCGACCGCTGGATCCGCGGACTGGGTGTGCGCGACATAGTACAGAACCCGAATTACATAAACACCGGGTTCGTGATTTACGGCGCCGACGCTATACCCGCCGACATCTTCCAGAGGTACCGCGAATTTCTGAAGGAGCACGGCCCCGATCTCTACTGCCCGGAGCAGGATTTCATTAACTACGCCCTCGCGGACAGGATCGTTAATATACCCGAGGGCTACAACCTCATGTACACCAGCGAGGCGTACACCTCAGCAGCTCCCGTTATAATCCACTTTCTAGGAAGCGCCAAGCCCTGGAACCCATCCACCGAGCACCCCGCCAGGGCGGCGCACTATCTCCGCCGCTACCTGCGCGAAGCGGAGCGCTGCCGCGGACTGGTAAGCGATGAATTCCTGGAGCGGGTAACCCAAGCCGCCCGACTTGCCTAAATTCTGTTAACCCGTAGACACTCAAGAGACCGCCGGAGGAATACCCCGGCGGTATTATTTTATATACGTACAGCTTAGAGGAGGAAAAGAGCATGGACGAAGTAACACATACCATTATGCCGCAGGGCGGAGCCTGGGGCGGTACCGCACTAGGCGCAGGCGTAGGCGGTCTTTTAGGTTCCTGGCTAGGTAACGGCGGGTTCGGAGGCTTAGGCTACCGCGGTGCGGGCGCTGCCGTAGGCTACGACACCGGAGCCATTAACGGCATCCAGGCATCCGTAAACGGCATCCAGCAGCAGATCGCCAACGCTGATCGCGACTTACTCATTCAGACCAGCAACCAAAACCAATTTGTGGGCAACCTTATCAACTCCACCGGAGACGCCATCGTCGGCGCGGTAAACGCCGGAACACTGGCGCAGACCCAGAACCAGGGCGCAACCAACTTAGCGATGTGCCAAGGCTTCGGCGGCCTTAACTCCGCCATTGACCGCGGCATCGGTGCCCTTAACCTTAACATCGCCGAGCAGGGCGCCCAGTCACGCCTCCAGGCGCAGGAACTCGCAAGCCAGCAGCAGGCGTGTTGCTGCCAGGTACTCCGCGCGATAGAGCAGGAAGGCTGCGCTAATCGCGAGCTGCAGAGGGAAATCCAGACCCAGGCGCTCCGCGACGTACTGGCAAACAGCCAGGGCGAAAATGCCGCCTTAAAGGCTCAGCTTTTCCAGACTAACGCCATGAACGCGCAGACCGCAGCGATCATTAACGCGCTGAAGCCTGCAACCACCACCGCCGGCGCATAGTCCCGTGTGTTTTTTGAGACAAAGCACCCATTCCGGGTGCTTTTTTGAAGGTACAATATAAGATGGAAATAATAACCGTAAGACGACATAAGGCAGCAGCCGCTCCCGCTTCCAAGGCCGCCGACCCGTATGCAGGAAGCCCCGACGCCGATTACATGAAGAACTGCCACAAGGTAGACCTTAACCCGCCCGCCACCTGGAAGGCTTACGACATGGAAAGCCCCGCAGGCGTAAAGCGCGTAATCGAGATGGAATACCGCGAGCTTATGGCAGCGGCCACACCTGCGGAAACTGAGGAGAACATATACCACTTATCGGTCGCGCTGCTGCGCTACTGGAGGCTAAGACATGAACACGCCAACGCCAACGGCTCCGGCGATAAATCCGGGGCTACTAAGTAACCTATTAGCGCAGAGCGCCCCCGCGCTGCAGCTTACACAGATAGACAAATTCGAGCCGCCGCAGGAATTCACGGACAGCACCGGCAGCACCTGGACGCTAGTCAAGAACTCGCAGAGCGGCATGGGCGAGGTTCCCGACCCGCAGGCCGTAAGCATAACGGACTACTGGAATCACGCGTTCCCGGGAAACGACAAGGTCTACCTTTACGTCGTAGAGGGCATACGCAATCCTAAAACCAACCGCGAGGCGGCGTGCCGTGTGCTTTACGCCTGGTTCAGTACAGTAAACCAGCCCGCATTCACTCCGGCGATGATACGCCCACAGGAATGGCTGGTGGCCAACGTATACGCCTCCGGCATAACCGACGCCCGCGAGAGCAAGCTGCAGGCACTATGCAGGCAGGAACGCCCGCAGGCAATAGCACCAACCCCGGCGGCGGACAATCAGCCCGCCCCGCTCATAAGCATGGAGGCATTAAGCCATGACACCACTACAAACCCACCGATTAGACCAGCTGATCCAGGTAATCCGGGAGAGCGCGGAAAGAATAATCGACGATAACTACACGGAGCGCGAGCTGCTGCTGGCATTGTACCAGAAAGGTTTTACTTTTTTGTCAGACCAGGGGGATCAAGCCCTGGTCGACATTGGATCGGTCGGCCTTGCCTACGCCGTAAAGCGCGCAACGCGGAGCGAAGGCAATGGGCAGGCGTAAACCGCGTGACCACCGCGGCCGTGAATTCGAGACGGTACGGGACATGTGCCGCGCCTACGGCGTAAGCGTAAGCGCCTATTATGAAGCGCTGGAGCAGGGGGCAACCATACGGGAAGCCCTGGAGCCCGAAAAGCGTAAATATTACCGATACCGCCGCCGCATTTTCTTACACAAGGAAGGTCTCATGGCATATGCCGGCGTCACCCGCTGGGCGGACATAGCCGACGAGGTCGAGACCCTCCGGCAATCCGATTTAAAAAGATAATACTTTTTTCACAACCATTGATTTATGTCACAGATTTTGTATAGTTTTTTGATACGCTATTAATATAACCACAAAACATGAGGACATAAGAATGGCACTAATAATAAACACCTTAAGACTTATCGGCGATTTAACCATTAAGGCCGCGGTCGGCCTGGGCTACATCCTGGGAGCGCTGGCCGCCTTCGTTTTCTGCTACATCATTTTAGTGATTTTGTTATCTTTATAACTAAAATTTGATTTAGGTCATAGTTTTTGTATAAAAAAGTGATACAATATAAATCATAGACAAACAATAAAAGGGTACGAAAAAATGAACACTAAGACCGAAAAGCAGATCGCAGACATCAAGAGCCAGACCATCGGCGTAGAAATCGAGATGAACAACATCACCCGCATGAACGCCGCCAAGCTTGCCGCTGAATACTTCGGCACTCACCGCTACGCAGACACCGCCCGCATCAACGGCTACTACACATGGTCAGCCTGGGACGCCCAGGGACGCGAGTGGAAATTCCAGCGCGACGTAAGCATCGCAGGCGACGACGCCCACAAGTGCGAGATGGTAACCCCGATCCTCACCTACGCCGACATCGAAACCCTGCAGGAACTGTGCCGCAAGCTCCGCCGCGCCGGAGCCAAGAGCGACGCGACCCGCGGCTGCGGCGTACACGTACACATCGGAGCCAAGGGCCACACCGCAAAGACCCTGCGCAACCTTGCCAACATCATGGCAAGCCATGAGGACCTGCTGGCGGAAGCCCTCAAGATCGACCGCTGCCGCATCGCCCGCTACTGCCGCACCGTAGAGCCTGCATTTATAGCAGCGGTAAACGAGCAGAAGCCCGCAACCCTTCCGGAACTTGCCGATGTATGGTACCAGGCCAACGGCGCCAGCTACGGCCGCGACGCCCACTACAACCCAAGCCGCTACCACATGCTTAACCTGCACGCCACATTCACTAAGGGCACCGTAGAATTCAGACTTTTTCAGTTTGACGCTCCAGCAGACGGTAAGCAGAACGGCATCCACGCCGGCCAGCTTAAGAGCTATATACAGCTGTGCCTCGCGCTGAGCGCCATGGCCAAGAGCGTAAGATCTGCAAGCTTTAAGCCTCAGCAGAATGAGAACCCAAAATACGCCATGCGTACCTGGCTGCTGCGCTTAGGCTTCATAGGCGACGAATTCGCCACCGCCCGCGACATCTTAACGCGCAACTTAAGCGGTGACGCCGCATTCAGATACGGCCGCGCAGCTTAACCAACCACCAAGCCCGCCGAGGAGGCGGGCGCAACCGAGGAGAGAACCATGAGAAAATATTACCTTGCATACGGCAGCAACTTAAACGTCGACCAGATGGCCTACCGCTGCCCGAACGCCCGCCCCGTAGGAACGGGAGCGATCCCCGGCTACGAGCTGCTTTTTAAAGGCAGCAAGACGGGCGCCTACTTAACCATTGAGAAGGCGGCGGACAGCTTCGTGCCCGTAGCCGTATGGGCCGTAACCCCGGAGGACGAGGCCGCGCTTGACCGCTACGAAGGGTGTCCTAACTTTTACTACAAGAAAGAGCTCACCATCACCATGCGCGAGACCGTAGGCGGCAAGCTCCGTGCGGTTAAGGCCTTCGTATATATCATGCATGAGGACCGCGCGCCGGCGCTTCCTAGAGGCGAATACGTAAACACCTGCGCCCGAGGGTACCAGGCGTTTAACTTTAACCCCGAAGCGCTGCGCCGCGCCATAGCCAGAACAAAGGAGCTAATCAATGAAAGACATTAAGCCAACCGAGAACGGGCGCCGCGTGTGCCCTATCTGCGGCAGCGTATACACGGGGGCGGGAGCTCCCGCAAAACGCGACGGCGCCGAGGTGCGGGTCTGCCCCGACTGCGGAGCCCGTAACGCGCTCAGTGAGATGGGACTAACCCCGGAGGAGATACAGCAGATCCTCAATACCGTACACCGCTACACGGAGCCGCTGCTAGCTCCCGTATAGAACCGCGGAGCACTTCACGGATTTAGTATTAAAAACTGATACAATAAAAGAAAAAACCACGGAGGATCGCCGATGAATGATGATGTTTTTATCCTGGCTGCCATACTGGCCGTTGCGGTATGTGCTGCGGTAATAAGCTACAGCCGAAGCCACCGAGACGAAACGGTCGGACAGCTTGAGACGAAGGTCGCCAACCTTGAGGCGGAGCTGCAAGCTAAAGACGCCGCGGTCGCGATATACCGGCAACTGCTGGACGGAGA
>RHMF01000459.1_pt1 | contig 17299 bp, 24 predicted proteins | sample 5365151 | NCBI WGS metagenome assembly RHMF01 (sample SAMN10266501, study PRJNA497801) | feces metagenome | isolation source: feces | host: Bos taurus | place: China: Prairie of Fairy Mountain | collected 2017-08-14 | reverse complement strand
GATGCACAGAACAAAGCAGAGATACAGCAGATAGTAAGCACCCTTGACCAGTCTAATACGCAGACATTGAAAGAGGACATGCTTGAAGCTGTAAGGACTATCGTGTGTATGCCTAACACATCTTCAGGACAGGCAAGCGGTGGTGATAACGGTCTGGCTGTTGTTTATCGGAACGGCTGGGAAGGTGCATATGAATCAGCACTGACCGACCAGAAGAGCATAGACCATTCAGAATACATGACACTGCGGATGATGCTTGAGATTTGTGAAAAGACCAACACACTTACGTTGCCACTTCGGACGATCACGATTGATTATACACGAAATCATTACGAGAACATGGCAACCAAAGCGCAGACGCTTATCTCAATGCTGAACAATGACAAGATACATCCAGCCACAGCTTATGAAACATGCGGACTGTTCTATGACCCGAATAAACAATACCAGAACGGCATGGCATGGTATCAGGAGCAACAGGCGAAAAACATACAGGTAGAAACTGATGAAGCAGACAGTACAGAGCCAGAGACAGCTACGGTTTGATGAGATAAACGCTATTGTCCGTGAGATAACTGCCGACACGGAAGAAGTGTTATTCGATGAACTGCCTGAAAGGGAACGCAGAAAACGCAAAGAGATGTTCTGGGACTGCCTGATGGACTTCCTGATAGATGGGTTCGCATCTGGTCTTTTGTTTCTGGACAAGGACCTGGCATTGCCTGACCCTTACCGGTTTCTCGATATCACCTATCAGGATGGTGAAAGCGTAAGCGAGAAGTTCGATAAGAACGCTGATGATCCAGAAGCATTGCAGATGATGATAGAGACAGAGGGGAACAGGCTGTGGAACACAGGATTCCTTGAAGCCGGCAAAGGCGAAACGGATTTATACAAGACATGGGAAACGATGGGTGACTTCAAGGTACGGGAAACACATGACTATCTTGAAGGAATGACGATCCCATTTGATGAAGAGTTCGTAACTATAGGCGGTGATTCAGCACTGGCACCGGGATTATTTGAAAGTCCAGAGAATAATTGTGGATGCAGATGCTGGCTGACCTATAGCAAACATAAATAAATACACAGTGATAGGGACATCACTCAAATCAAACGCAAAAGTCTAGGGAAAGACTTAAAACACGCAAAGGAGAATACATATGGCAAAAATTGATGTTACCAAGATTGAAAACTTCGACACAATGACACCAGAGGAACAAGTACAGGCGATCCTTAACTATGACATTCCTGACGAAACGGAAGAAGTCAAAGACAAGTACAAAAAGCTGATGAACAAGGCTAATGCAGAGGCGAAACAGTACAAAGACAGAGCCAGAGAAGCAGAAGAAAAACTGAAATCCCAGATGTCAGAAGATGAACGCACACAGGCAGAACAGGCAGAGCATTACAAACAGCTTGAAGCCGAAAATGCCAAATTGAAAAAAGATGCACTGATAGCACAAAAGACTAACTTCTATCAGAACATCGGATTCGGAGCAGAACTGGCAAAGGAAACAGCAGAGGCTTTCGCTGAAGGTGACATGGAAACCGTAGAGAAGAATACGATATTTGCCCATAACGAGTTTGAGAAGAATCTTCGTGCAGATGTATTCAGACAGAATCCTCATCCGAATAACAGCGGTGAGGGAGGAAAGACCTATACAAAGGCAGACATTATGAAAGTCAAAGACGCAGAAGAACGTCAGAGGCTTATCGCAGAAAACATTGAACTATTTCAGTAATTAAACAAAGGAGAACACACAAATGTCAGGAGTAACAAAGAAAACTAACTTCTCCACAGTGAATCCACGAGCAGTCGATTTCGTTACAAGATTCGGTGCTAACTGGGATGCGCTGATGGAAATCCTTGGTATTATGCGTCCTATCCGCAAGACACCGGGAACAAAACTTATATCTTATACAGCATCTATGGTTGATAGCACACTTCAGGGCGGTACAAGCGTAGGTGAAGCAGAAACTATCCCATTCACAACATTTCAGGTGGTTGAGAATACTTATGCTGATATTGAAATGGGTAAATACGCAAAGGCAGTTTCAATCGAGGCTGTTGATAAATATGGCGCACAGATCGCTATTGAAAAGACAGACGATCAGTTCCTTGTAGAACTTCAGAACAAAGTCCTGAATGACTTCTATACATTCCTTCATACTGGTGAACTGACTTTTGTAGCAACTACATGGCAGATGGCACTGGCAATGGCTAAGGGACATGTTCTGGATAAATTCGCAGGCATGGACAGAGATGTAACAGAAGTAGTTGGTTTTGCTAACATCCTTGATCTGTACAATTATCTTGGCTCTTCAAGCATCACCATCCAGACATTATTCGGATTACAGTACGTTAAAGATTTCTTAGGTTATTCAACACTGTTCCTTCTTCCAGATAAGTACATCAAGAAGGGTGAAGTCATTGCACTTCCAGTAGAGAACATTGACCTGTACTACATTGATCCGGGTGACAGCGATTACGCAAAACTTGGTCTTGAGTACACCGTGGCTGGTGAGACTAATCTTATCGGATTCCATGCTCTTGGCAATTATTCAAATGCTACAGGTGAAAGTTATGCTCTCATGGGTATGAAACTGTGGGCAGAGTTCATTGATGGTATCGCAGTAGCAACTGTTGAAGCATCTGGCTCAATCGGTGCGCTGACACTGGCAAGTGCAGCCGGTACTACTACAGGTACTAAACTGACATTCACTATTCCGAGTGATGTACCGGCCGGATATACCGTATGGGTTAAATCCGCAGCATCACCGACCGCAGCTACTTATCTTGAAGAAGTAGACAGCACATGGACACAGGTAGAGCCTAATGACAGCGGTGTAGTTGATAATCTGACACTTACTGGTGCAAAGGTTGTTGGTGCAATCGCTAACGGTGCTGGACAGTTTGTTTACACTTCGAGTGCAGTAACAGTGACTAACAAGTCCTGATAACGATAGGAGTATACGCAGATGACAACGGCTGAAATGATAACGCAAATTAATTTAATGATGGGCGAACACTATGCAGACGAATTGTTATCTGCGTATATTGCTCAAGCGCAAAAAATATGTCTGGAAAGGGAGTACTGCCTTGTCGGAGTGCCTAGCGAGCCTGATTACTCGATATATGACCCAATAGTCATAGACGCAGTAATAATCGGACTTTCGGTACAGGGCGCAGAGGGTGAGAACCAGCATTCCGAAAATGGCATTTTAAGGGGATTTAATTATAGTTCGATGCGTGACTATATCAAAGCACACATCATCCCATATTCGAGGATCATATGAGAAGGCTGAAACGTAATCAGAGGACATTTACATATTGTTTATACACTGGCATGACCAATGCGACAGATGCATCTGGCAAGCTGAATGGCAGACATACAGAGCAGTATGCTGATCCTGTTGAAGCTAAAGGATGCATAGTGTTTAAAGGCACATCCGGGTACAAACCGTATGGTGTTGACGATGATTTCAAGGTTCAGATAATCCCTGACAATCCCATTCCAGAGATCAATACAAAAACAAAGATAATCATAGACGGTGAAGCCTATTATGTCACATCTGCACCAATAACAATGAATGAGCATCGGATATATGCAAAATGAAGCTGAAGATAACATTGGACAATCTGGACGAATCAATACAAAGACTGGAAGAATTTGCACAGCAGTTACAAGACTTCCCGTTTTCTGTAGCCAGTGAATCTGTGGCTAATATCAAATATCCAATGGTCACAATGGATTCCAGTAATGGCGTAAGCCATATTACTGCAACAAGCAAAGGCATAGCATTTCAGGAATATGGTGCTGGTTTTGAGGCTGAAACAGGGAAAATAGGGGACTTGGACACATACCCCGGTGTGTGGTCAGAATCGTCAAAAGGCAAAGGCACATTTGGCACATGGACGGGCAAACCAAGTGAATACCCATACAACGTAACACCTACAGACCACATGCAGAATGAAGTGCAACGGCTAATCAAGGAAACACCAGATAAGGCAAGGAGATATTTCAGTGATAACTAAGAATGACATATATACAGAATTAGTATCTGCCTTGGGCGATGATGTGTACTGCACACAATACTACGAAGTAGTGCCACAGCAGTTACCATGTGTCTATTTCAGGGAATCGCATTCCCCTGTCTTACGTTATATCACGCTTGACATGGAAGATGAACAGGTGCGTATGTACTGCTACATCGAAGTGTACGGCACAGATATAGACGATATCGTGGAGACCATTGAACAGACATTCAGAGGCATGGGTTTCATCGAAGAACTATGTGAAATGATACCTAATTATCGTCCAGAGATAGAAAGGGTATCAATGAGATTTCAAAGGATACTTACAGGAGGGAATACCCTATGAAATGCACGAATTGTGGCAATGATCTTTTTCCAGAACAGTTAAGATGCGACAAATGCGGAGCAATAGTCGAACTGGGTCTGGTAAAGGACGAGGGAAAGAAAGAGCCGAAGAAAGATGTGGCTCTTAAAGACTTAAAAGATAAATAGGAGGACAGCTAACATGTTAGAGCTTTCAACAATAGGCATTAAATTGAAATATGCTCCCGAAGCAACGGCTGGGACAAAGCCGACTACAGGTTATACCGAGATTGCCAATATTACCTCAATCGGTGAAATCAGTGCAAACCCGGAACAGCTTGAGGTCACTAATCTGGTCGATACTTGGAAAAGATATATAGCTGGTGTCCGTGATACGGGCGGTAACATACCAATCGGTGCAAATTTCACCGCAGCGTTCAAGACAGCTTGGAATGCTGTAGTTACAGCTTATGCAACAGCATTTGCAGCTGGTAAGGCTCTTTGGTGGGAAGTGAATGTACCTAACTTTGGTTCATTCTACTTTGCTGGAGAACCGATCGACCTCGGACTTCCAAGCATTGAAGTAAACAATGTATTTGCTGGTGAAGTGGAGATTATCCCAAATCAGGTAAGCGGTTGGGGTACAGCATCTACCACCTGATAACAGCAATAATCATGAATTATAAGGAGTAAAAACCATGGCAAAAAAAGATACAAAAACAAGAATCCGGTTCAATTACGATGAGACTACATACACCCTTGAGTTTACTGCTGCATCCATTAAAAAGATGGAACAGCAGGGATTCAAGTTCGGCAAAATGGACGAAATAGCACTGACCGCACCTGAAGAGTTGTTCTGTGGTGCGTTTATTGCTAATCATCCCAATGTTTCAAAGGCAAGACGTAAAGAGATGTATCAGCTTTTAAGCGGTACATCAGAAAACGGCGAACAGCTTAATGAAACAATCGGTGAGATGCTTTCTGAAGCAATCGAGGAACTGAACACCCATCAGGGAAACGTAGCGTGGAGCGTTCTGTAGAAGATCGCTCCACAGATACTAATGACGAAGATCTATCTGTTGGGGATCAACTGGACAGCCTGTGTGAATACTATATGAGCATAGGCGTACCGTATGAAGAATTTTGGTACGGTGATTACTGTCGGTTGAAATATTACGAAGCCGTATATCTGCAACAGCGCAAAGCTGAAAATGAGCGGATGTGGATGATGGGAGCATATGTGTATTCTGCTTTTGGTACGGTGATGGCTAATGCGTTCAGAAGCAAAGGCAGTAAAGTACAGGACTACATACAGAAGCCTATACAGTTCTTCCCATTAACCGAAGCAGAACAAAAGGTTGAAGCCGAGCAACTTCGTCAGCGAGTAATAGACAACCTCAACAGATTTAAAGAAGAGTGGGACAAACAAGAAAATGTCAGACGTACAGCAGATAGCGAATCTGGAAATCACAATAACGGATAATGCGACAGGGGCAGCGGAGAAAGTAAGGGATTTTGCCTCTGCTTTAACTGTCCTGAAAAACGCATCATCGGGTAAAGGTCTGCAACGAGTAGCAGACAATATAACGGCTATAAACGGTGCTGATTTTTCTGGCTTTGGCAGGCTCCAACAGGCATTAAATTCTGCACTTCGCCCGGCACAGCAGTTAGCGGATGCTCTTGAACGGGTAAAGAAAGCAACAGGCAAGAGCCTGTCCTCTTCTATATCAACAGTAAAGAAAACATCTGAAGGATTACAGGAAAAAGCCAATGCTGCTATACAGGGCAATATTACAAGCAGAAGCGATGTAACTGCCGATATTGAACAGGCAACTACGGGTATCAGGGAAGTACATAAAAATATAGATAACGCAACTGGCAGTGCAGAGAGATTCAAAAACGCATTAACGGCTGTTGGTGGAGCTGGTAAAAATGTACTTCAAACTATTATACCATCTGGCTTACGGAATATCATTTCACAGTTTGGCAGATTGATGAAAATGAAGGTAATGCGTACCATCATTTCAAATCTGTTAAAAGGCTTTTCGGAAGGATTGCAGAACGTCTATTACTGGGCGAAAGCAACAGGTGATGGGTTCGCCAATTCAATGGACACTATTACCACTTCCCTTAATTATGCCAAAAACTCTATCGGGGCAGCATTCAGCACACTGCTAAATCAGATAGCACCTATCATAGACAGCATCATTGACTGGTTAGTGCAAGGCATCAACTACGTTAATATGTTCTTTGCGGTTCTGTCTGGGTCAGATACATACACAAGAGCCAAAAAGGTAGCGGTTGAATATGGAAACGCTGCTGCTGGGGCAATCGGTGGTGCGACAGGTGCAGCCAAAGAATTAAAGGCAGAGTTATCTACACTGGCATTCGATGAACTGAACCAGTTACAGGAACAGGCTACTGGCGGTGGCGGTTCTGGCGGTGGCGGTGGTGCTGGTGGGACTGGCTCTAACTACGCTGACATGTTTGAGAAAGCACAGGTAGAGCAGAACTGGCTGACAAAAACTGCTGGATGGTTAAGAGATAACTTTGCAGACGTTCTGGATTATGTAAAAGCTATAGGTGCTGGTATCCTCGCATGGAAAGTAACCAATGCATTTAGCAATGTATTGAACGCTTTAACAGGTGGCAAGTGGACTATGACCAGAACATTAGGCATCAGCTTAATGGTAGGCGGTGCAGTTCTTTCTTACGAGGGTGGTTATGACCTTGGCAAGAATGGTTTTAAGGACGAGAACGGTCTAAATCTATCAGGCATTATAAAGAGTGCATTAGGCGTTACAGCAACGGCAGTAGGCGGTGCATTGGCATTCGGCCCAGCAGGGGCAGTAATCGGTCTGGCAGTAGGTATTGGCTTGAATATCTACGGATATATCAAGGGAATTAATGAAAAATTTGCTGAAGAATTAGAAAACAATCCAGATTGGATAAAAGTAAAGCAGAAACTTCAGGCTTCACAAGAAGCATTGGAGATAACCCGAAGCATCAGAGTACACATCAATGAAGTTGAGTTGGATTATCAAGACAAGATAAGCAATGCGGATGCTGCACAGCTTCTTCTGGATAAGATTGGATTACTTAACGGTATAGATGCAACAGCATCAAACATTGCTGAAATACAAAGGCTTACTGCTTCGCTTAACTCTACAGGGGTGCTTGGTGACTTGTCCGCATCTTGGGACGTTGTAAACGGCAAAATTGTTGCTAACTGTGTAGGACTTCAAAATGCGATTGATCTGTACAGACAGATGGCAAAAGATGCACTGATATATGAATACACTGTTGCACAGGCAAAGGCAGATGTCCGAATGAATGCAGCTATGAATAATCTTACTGGAGCGCAAGCGGATTATGACGAGTATTTGGCAATCGTAAAACAGTATATTCAGGATAACAACCTCCAGAATATGGTAAGCAGTGCATTAGGCGGTAATAGGACTTTTGCATGGAAACCGGGACAGGAAGTATCAGCAGGGTCTGCTGGTGGCAATCAGGAACTGTATGAAATGATGAAACAGCTTGAGGGCTACTATGAAACGATGGGCAATTATTCTACGGAAGTAGGCGAAGCATACAATGATATTAAGTATTACGGTGACCAGTTAGCGGTTTTAACAGGAGCGGTTGAAGAAAATACCAGTGCGATAAACGCAAGCACAAAGGCACTAGGCGGTAGTTCATTTAAGACAAACATGCTGACAGCAAAGGTGCAAAACTCTGGTGTAAACGTAGCTGGTGGTAAGGCACAGATATCTGGTACGACAGGTAGATTCACTACACCACAGAGCATGAAAATAGAAGCCGACCTTGAACAGCAGAAAAAATGGAATGATGTAGCGAAAGAGTCTTGGAAAGAGATTCAGAACGGTGTCAACATCTATGCTGATTACACAAAGAACACCAACTATCAGAAGAAAGCACAATCAAACGCAACCGCTGAAACTAAAAAAGCCACTATTGAAGTTAACAAATACAATTCTACCAATGCAGGCACAGTAAAAACTCTTAACGATTCACATTATGCATGGAAACAGAATCAGGCTGATTTGAATGGCTTCAAGAGTGGAATGACAACAGCAACAACATCTACTAATACGTTTGGTACATCTACACAGACGATGGCAAAGACAGCCGGGTCAGCGATGACAGGGTTCTCAACCATAACTACTAACGTAGTCAGCAACATTATTAAATCGTTAAATGGTATGGGTGCTAAAGTCAATCCGTCAGCAGTAATGGCAGCAATAAGAAAAGCATTTGTCAATTCTGCCAACAACACAAACTGGTCTGGCATAGGCAAGGCAGTAGCGGATGGTATCACTGCACAGATTAAAGCAAATCTGAATAAGACAGGCACATCAAAAGTAACTACAGTAATTGGTTCTAGTCAGGCATCTGTCAACATGACATGGAAGATACAGCCATATGCAAAAGGCGGTATGAACATTGATGCTGGAACACTGATGCTTGCTGGTGAACATGGTGCAGAAGCAGTAGGTACTATTAACGGCAGAACAGGTGTTGCCAACAGAGATCAGATAGCGGATGCAATCGCAAAAGCACTGACACCGATGTTAGGCAACAATAACAATAGACAAGAAACCACAAACATTGACCTGTATCTGGATTCCCAGATAGTAGCAAGGGCAAGTGCTCGTGGTCAGAAAGCGATGCAAAAGCAGTTTAATCTTACTGCTAGAGCATAGACATGGTTTTTACCTCTTTTGTGACGGGGTGGGGGCATATACGTATATACGTCCCCATTCAGCCACAAAAACATAAATAGAAACACATGATAACAATAACAAACCAAAACACAAACACATCAATAACAGTAGTTCCAAGCAAAATGACATGGAGTCTGATGGATGTTTCGGCAGCAGAATCCGGCAGAACGTACACAGGCAGAATGTACAAGAACCGTGTTACGCAGAAGCGGAAATTACAGCTTGAATTTGCTGGTACGTCATGGTCGGAAACATCAGCTATTCTTCAGAAGGTCAATAGTGAATACGTTACGGTGACATATCCAGACATGCTGACAGGGTCAATGCGTACCAGTGAGTTTTATGTAGGAGACAGAGAAGCACCTGTGTTTGTTTGGTGGGACGGTAAAAAGATATGTTCTTCAGTAACCTTTGATTTACTAGAGAGGTAATCAATGATAACTACAAGTGATGCTTATAAAGCATATACAGCAGAGACAAGCGTTATTTCGTTTGAAATACGGTTTAAAGTCTTAAATTCAAGTGATACTTACTCTATCTATCCAGAGGATTGTAAAGAAGGAACATTTCGGCTCGTAGATGAATTATGCCCACCCGGAGAACTGTCTGTAGGCAATACTATATCTACATACTTCACGGTAGAACTGATAGAAGGTCTTACAACATCTGCCAACCTCGATTTCACAGGGGTTAAGTTATTCTTTGGCATACCTGATGAAAACGGACATCCTACTGAAGCATATCAGCGTGGCGAGTACAACGTAGAGAGAAAATTTATCTACGGCAAGCAGATGAAGCTGACCGGGTATGACCATTTCGCAGATGCAAATTACAATTCAGCTAACATTAATAACTTTGATTTAAGTAATTCATCTTCTTGGTACGATATGCTGGTAGACCTTGGGTTTGATGTTACAACACCCGGTTGGAATCCACCAGATCCGCACCTTGCATCTGTACCGAATGTTAAGGTTAATGCTGAATACGGTCTGGAAAACGCAACCAAGCGTGATATTGCTGGATATATAGCACAGGGATTCTGCTGTAACTTCAAATATAACAACGTAGGTAAACTGAGACAGGTATTCTTCCCTAATGCGGTAATGACAGACTTAGATGATTGTCTGGTCGGCACTGCGATTGTAGGCACTGCAACACTAGAAGATGAATGGTACGTTGACCAATACTATGTCAGAACGAAGAAGATAATAGATCCACCAGAAATCTATGGGGAAACGATAGCTTGCAATGCTATGGCAGTTAAAGCTGTAGACGGTACTATCGTAGAAGATGCGTTCTTATCTGTTAACACGCCATCGACAGTATCTGGCTATTTCAACTATTACATATCCGATAATCCACTTATTAGGGATGCAACGATGGCACAATGCATTTTAGATCAAGGACTAGATGCGTTGGCAGATGCTTTCTATACACCGTTTAGCATCAACGTAATGGGAGATCCTTCTTGGGAATCAGGCGATATTATCCGTTTGGTGGATGCAAACGACAACGTAATCTATTCCATTATCACATCATTCCAGTACACGCTAGGCAATGTTTCCACAGTTTCGTGTATTGTGGAGGATGTTCCTGGTTCTGGCACTGTAGGACAGCTCATAGCAGATGGCAGTACAAATACTAATGTAATCCAGTACGGTGAAACTGTTACGTCTATGAGTTTCCTGGGATTTGGATATATCACATATCAGAGCCAACAGTTAGTTTTCCTGATTCCATTTGCAAAACAGATTTTGGCATCAGACTTCACCATAACATCCATAGACAACTGCCAAGTAAGGAAAGATGGTTCTGGATGGATTTACTATAACAACGGTTCAGCCAGAACAGCAATTAATCAAATAACACTGCCTTATGACAGTATCACAGCAGAGATACTGCCAAATCAGGGATTAAAGGTAACGGCAACGTGTACTAATGGGTGGTACAGTGCATCGTCCACACAGGCAACTACTAACACAATAATAATGATAAATGGCACTTTGACAGGAGTATTCAACTAGGAGGATTACGGATATGGATATTATAACAACAATTATTGTAGCAGCATTAGGGTCTACAGCATTGTCCTCACTAGTTATTTTTCTCATCACAAGACATGACAATCAAAAGAACTTTGGAGAAAAACTGAAAACACTGGAAAAGGACACGCTAAGAACACAGCTATTATTGATGATATTGCTCCGACCTGGAGAAAAAACTGAAATACTGACGATTGGAGAACATTATTTTAAACAGCTTAAAGGCAACTGGTATATGACACCGATATTTAACAAGTGGTGTCAACAGCAGAAGGTTGAACCAGAATGGCTGGAAAGATAAAGGAGCAGATATGGTACTGATAAGCGGAACAACACCTACTATTACATTCACGTTCACGGAGATAGAACCAAGCATGATTATATCAGCATATCTGGTTATACAGTGTTCTGGTGAAACGGTAATAGAAAAAGACATAGAATCGGCAACGGTAGGCGAAACCACTCTGGCATGGACTCTTGAGCAGACAGACACATTAAAACTTATCGGCAAGTATGATGCAGAGGTTTATTGTGATTGGAAAACGCAAGATGGCACAAGAGGTAGAAGCCAAGTAGGTAAATATCAAATTGAGAAAAGCGGAAAGTCATGCGAGATATAAACTTAAATGGCGAAGTAAATACAGATATCTATCTGGAAGAATATAATGAGCAATTTTTCTTAGATGGAGAGGTGTCATTAAGTTCCAGTATAGATGGCATTTCGGGAATAGTGACGAAAGTCAGCACAGCAGATCCATATACAGGTACATATTATGTGACACCGGGTGGAGAAAACATCGTGCTTCAGACTGCTGGACTGCTGATGGTACACAACGTCCTTGTATATGCAATAGAAACTATGACAGAACAGGCTATTCATGATGCAGTAGCTTTAGGATGGGAGTGATAAATATGGCATTTTTAGACGAGAACGGTGTTACTACATTAACAAGTGACATTAAACGATATGCTGACCAGACCTATCTAGCTATTAGCGAAGCAAACAATCATTTCGCAAGGATTACAGAACGCACTACTGCTGAATGGAACGCAGATCCGTCATACATCCCGGCAAACGGAGAACTGTGTATATGGCTGGATTATACAGTTATCGAAAATCAAAATATCCCTGCATTAAAGATAGGTGATGGATTAGCCTACGCACTAGACTTGCCATTCCTGAATGCAGATATGAATGAGCATATAAATAACAGCAGTATTCATGTGTCACAGGCAGATCGTGAATACTGGAACAATAAAGTAAAAGCAAACGTAACAAACGAAACACTTGTTATCACATTATAAGGAGTTAGCAAATGGCAGAAATAAGTAAAATCACATCATTAGCAGGGACAACATATGACATAAAAGACGCACAAGCAAGAGCAGATATTGCAGCGATTGAATCTGCTATTGCTGGTGGTGTTACTTTTATGGGCGAAACAACTACAACACTGAGTGACGGTTCAACAGCATCATCCATCGTCATTAATGGCAGTACGATAACAGCAGTTAAAGGCTATCTGGTTGTATCAGGCTCAACAGAGTATGTGTATGATGGCGATAAGTGGATTGAGTTAGGTGATCTTAGCGCATTAGGCGATCTGGCATGGAAAGATTCTGCATCTGGATCATATACACCAAGTGGAACGGTATCAAAACCAACATTTACAGGCTCATCAAGTACAGTAACTATTACGGCAACAGATAATACGAGTGGGAACTATCAGCCTAAAGGAACAGTAAGTCAGCCAACCTTCAGCGGAAGTTCATTTAGTTCTACAGGCAAGTTTACACCATCTGGAAGTGTGAGTGTGTCCACGAATGGGACAACAAATAAGACAGCGACAGTTTCTACAACAACAGGAACAGCAACATATACTCCGGCAGGGACAGTGACAGCACCCACAATCAGCGTAGGCACAGCAGGATCTACTACAACAGTTAATTCTATAACTGATGTGGGAACGCTCCCGTCATTAACAACATCAGTAGCCAATGAAACACTGTCTTTCACATGGTCTGCGGGGACACTGCCAACAAAAGGTACAAATACTACTGTTAAAACAGGCGATGCGGCTTATACGGCATCACAGCCGACATTCAGCGGTACTGGTGTAAGGCTTGTGACTGGCAATATTGCAGTACCTAATACATACACAGCATCATTCACAGGTACAGAAGATGATGTATCTGTAACAGGAACACCATCAGGCACAGTATCACAGCCTACGTTTACAGGCACAAAAACGCAGTTAAGTGGCACAACGACAGCTAGCGGTTCAGTATCACAGCCGACATTCAGCGGTACAGAGGCAACGATCACAGTATCATAATAAAGGGGGTAGAAAGCAATGGCTGATATTTCCCATATAACTACAATCAGTGGTGATACTTATGACATCAAGGATGCAACTGCGAGGTCTGGACTAAGCGATAAATTAGACGTAGCACAAGGTTCTGCAAATGCAGGGAAGTTCCTTGTAGTAGGCAGTGACGGTGATATAACAACTGTGACGTTAACGGAGTGGTCAGGAGGTAGCTATTAATGGCATTAGATAAATTAGTTGATAGTTCTGCTCTTGATGCCAATCTGACACAAATTGGTAATGCCATACGATATGCAGATGGAACAACAGCAACACTGGCTTTCCCGTCTGGCATGGTTACTTCCATAAGGGCATTGAAGCCAACAGGCACGAAGAACATCACATTAGATGGAACTGTAAGCGTAGCAGGGTATGAGTATGCAGAAGTCAACGTAGGTGCTACGAATCTGAATGTGTCGGGGTCTGTGACAGCCACGGACGATGGCGATGCTAATATTACACTGACAAGCAGTGGCGGTGGTGGAACAGTTAGCTTGCAGAGCAAAACAAAGACTTATACACCGTCCGAAACACAGCAAAGTGAAACAGTTACAGCAGACACTGGATATGATGGACTTTCAAGTGTTGCAGTGACAGTAGATGCTATTAGTTCTACTTATGTTGGGTCTGGGATTACACAGAGAAGCAGTTCTGATCTTACGGCAAGCGGAGCGACAGTAACAGTTCCATCAGGTTATTATGGGTCGCAAGCTACAAAATCCGTGACAACTGGAACGGAAGGTTCTCCGACAGCAACCAAAGGAACGGTCAGCAATAATTCTGTATCTGTTACTCCGTCAGTTACTAACACTGAAGGATATATAAGCGGTGGCACAAAGACAGGTACAGCGGTTACGGTGTCAGCAAGTGAATTAGTATCAGGAAGTCAAACGCTGACAAGCAATGATACTTATGACGTAACGAATCTGGCAAGTGTAGTTGTTGACGTAGCCTCAAGCGGTGGAGCAACAAATATCGTACAAGGAACATTTACGACTGGCTCGACAAGAGCAGGGACAGGTACTACAACTATTGACTATACAGGCAGTGGCTATCCAATAGCGTTGATGGTCTATGTGGATGGTGGTGCATATAACAATAGCACAGGTGGTAACACTACTTGGTATAACTCAGTGAGCAGGTATGATGTAGGAGCGTATTACATGACCAAATCGCAGATACCAGTAACACCGACTTATTCAACGAGTGGTGGAGCGAATTATGGATGCGTTGCGATAATCTATAAGAACAGCACATCTTCGTCAACTTCATACACCAGAACATCAAGTATGACAGCTAATGCATTTTCAAGCAGTGATGGAGCTGCGTCTACAGTGTGTTGCAGATTCAAAGGCAACAACAAAACATTAGCCTGGTATGTAGGCAATTCAGCAAGCAGTTCCATAGGATTAGCACCGTCAACAACATATGCATATATAGCAGTTTATTCATCATAAAGGAGGAATAACATGATTTTACCAGAATCAATTTACGAAACTCTCAAGTTTATTGCAGGGATAATTCCCCTGATAGTTACCTTTTTAGGTTCTACGCTTCTCGTGCTTGGAGTAAGCGAGTCTACTACTACGATAGTTTTAACAGTGGTTGGAGCAATCGGCACTTTAATCAAAGGCATCGTGGAGAAGTGCAAATCAACTTGGTACAAGGAACAGGCTGAAATTACGCAGTATATTGAAGAGGTAATGGGGGATGAGTCTGAAGAATGACCTTGGTTTTATAGAAATGGAGGATGAAGAGTATGGCAAAGAAGATGCCGGCGAAAACATATATAAGCGGAATGAAGAAACTTCTGGCGAGGAAGTTAGAATACAATAATCATACACCATATAACCTTGGATATTGTTGGAAAGACGATCATATCAGTGGAGATTGTTGGTGCATCAATCCTAAAGAAATGATATGGAGTTGGGCGGTTGGTAAGCCTGTCTGGGAAAATCATACGGCTGGTCAGTATATATACACCGAGGGCATTAAATCATCTGGACTTCCAGACTGGACAGGTGGTGCAATTATGGACGCATACTGCACAAAAACTACGTTTAAAAAGATGCTTCAGACAAAGAAAGCACCGTGTTTCTTACTGATGCGTGATTATCACATGGGTGCATATATTGGAGAATGGACAGAAAGCGGAAAGACATATAACACATCAGAGTTTTCTCCACATGCGAAGATCGGACAGAAGATGCGTTCTTACGTTGATGCTAACGGCTTTAGATGGGATTATAAAGGTGGCACTTGCATTGGAAAATGGGATGAGTGCGGATACCTGACATCATTCATTGATTACTCTGAAAGCACTACTACAACAACTGAAACAAAGACCCTTTTGACTACGGACAATCTGGCTGTAGCTATGATTCGTGGAACGATAAACGGTGAAAAGATAGGCAATGGAGATGCCAGAGTGAAGTTTCTGAAGAACCTTGGCTACTCTGAAGAGACTATTAACAAGGCACAGAAAATCGTTGATAAAGTATATGCCAAATACAACAGGGCAAAACTTGTGCCAGATATAACCATGAAGCTGATAGCAGGCGAGGGCGGTGATGGTGTCACATTGCGGAGACAGTGGATGCTTGAGACTTACGGTGATGATACATTGTTTGACGAAGCACAGAAATTGATAAACGAATGGCTTGCTTAAAGGAGGGCATAGGATATGGCATACTCACCCACCACATGGGAAACAGGCGATGTAATCACGGCAGACAAGCTGAACCATATAGAAGAAGGTATAGAGGAGACAGAAATCATTTATACTGACCCAAATAACGATGGAAACATTATAGTTACAAAAGGAGGCAACTAATGGCGAACATTCCATTATCAAGTATAAAATTTCCGGGATTAAGTGATACATATACGATCCCGCAGATTGATGACACACTAAACGTAACAGGCGAAGCAGCAGACGCTAAAGCTGCTGGCGATGCTATTTCAGACATAAAGGAAGATTTAAGTACAACAAAAAATCTTCTAACAGATATAAATGGCATTGTCGTTCCTGAAATGGAACTTGGTTCAATAGGTTTTTCATCGAGTGCTATATCATTTAATACATCTACAAATACGATTAGAACTCCGTCCACAGGTGGGATTAGGGTTACCAATGGCGATATTGTACATTTAACTAATTATTCAATCGCAAAGTTTAATTATGCAATTTTAAAGGATAGCGATTCAAAGTATACGTATGGTAGTGCATATAGGACAACAGATTTTACCGTTCCAAATGATGGAATCTTATATTTAGTAGTTCAAAAATCGGATAGTAGTGTTGTGACTGATGTTGTCGCATTGACACAATATGTACGAATTATCAAGACAAGCGGTTATTTATATGATGTTGACCGTGAAATTGATGCACTGAATCTTTATGATTTTATTTTAGAAAACAACAAATTTACGACAAACCTTTTTGGTGTCGGCACTTATGGTGACGGAAATTATAATCCGACTTTCCGACCATACCGTGTATCTACCATCAGAACACTGACGCTTGGCTATAATGTAACCATTACAGCCAAATCAGGATATAGGTTTGGGACATTTGAGTATATTAATAATGCTTGGGTGGGTTCTACATGGATTACGTCAGCAACTATAACAGCAGGAACGCCTTTCGGGTTACTGCTTGCAAAAACAACAGAAGATTCTTCCTCAACGGCAGATGTTGCGGAATTTCTTGACAATTATATTATTACAACCAATTTTGGTCAACAATCAGATACAACCGATGTTGACGAGGACGCTATTAGCGAATACATGGCAAGA
>RHMF01000457.1_pt1 | contig 17300 bp, 15 predicted proteins | sample 5365151 | NCBI WGS metagenome assembly RHMF01 (sample SAMN10266501, study PRJNA497801) | feces metagenome | isolation source: feces | host: Bos taurus | place: China: Prairie of Fairy Mountain | collected 2017-08-14 | reverse complement strand
AAACCGCTGGCTCGGTGGGCATCAGCCTTGAGGAGGCCTATATGCTCGTCTCGGATGCCGACCTCTGGCTCAATGTCGGTCAATGCTCGTCGCTTGCCGAACTTCGGCAGTCGGCGCCCCACTTTGCTCGCTGTGGTGTGGTCGTGCGTGGCGATGTATACAACAACAACGCTCGCCGTACAGCGTCAGGTGGTAGCGACTTCTGGGAGTCGGCCATTGTGCGCCCAGATGTCGTGCTCGAAGATATGGTGAAAATTGTGCGTGGCGAGGATAGTACGCTCTACTATCACCACCGCCTAAAATAGATAGATGATGAACCGTAGGATGCAAAATATACTCTTCGTGGTGCTCTCGCTTGCGCTGGTGGTATTGGCCATTGGCGACCTTGTTATTGGCACTACCGATATCGCCCTCGGCGATGTCTGGGCGGCACTCACGGGTGGCGTGACAACGGATGAGTATCGCACCATTGTCTGCGAACTGCGCCTTCCGAAGGTCGTCGTGGCAATCGCTGCGGGTATGGCATTGGCGGCAAGTGGCTTGGAGATGCAGACCCTCTTCCGCAACCCGTTGGCGGGTCCCTATGTCCTCGGCATCAACTCTGGCGCAAGCCTTGGTGTTGCGCTATTTACGCTTGCAGCCCCTGTTGTGGGTGCGCTGTCGGGCTCTTTGTTTATGCGCCTCGGTCTTACGGGTATGGCGTGGATAGGCTCGGCGCTTATCCTTGTCTTGGTGATGTTCCTGTCGCGTAGAATCAAGAATATCAATGTGATACTTATCCTCGGTATGATGCTTGGCTCGGCTATTAGCTCTGTTGTCGGCATCTTGCAGTATCTCGGCACCGATGAGTCGCTAAAGGCATTTGTGGTGTGGACTATGGGCTCGCTGTCGACCGTTACGGTCGATGATTTGCGTGTTATGCTCCCTGCCGTTGTCGTTGGTCTTCTGCTTGCCATTGCCGCCATTAAGTCGCTAAATATGTTGCTCTTGGGTGAGAGCTATGCCCGCACTATGGGTCTGCGTGTGGCGCAATCGAGAGTCATTATCTTTCTCTCGACAACGCTCCTTGCAGGTAGTGTCACGGCATTCTGCGGTCCTATCGGCTTTATCGGTCTTGCGATGCCCCACCTCGCTCGTATGACCTTCCGTACAGCAGACCACCGTGTGCTGATGCCCGCCTCGATGCTGTGGGGTGCGGTGTCGATGCTCCTCTGCTGTGTGGCTTGCGATATCGTGGCGCGTGGTGGTGTGATGTTGCCGATTAATACCATTACCTCGCTACTCGGTATTCCCATCATAATTATTGTCGTACTGCGTAACCGTAACCGCCAATGATAGAGCTTCGTAATATATCACTCAAGTTCGGCGAACGAATGCTTATGGAGGGTGTTTCGACCACCTTCTCTGTTGGTACGATGACAGCTCTGCTTGGCCGTAACGGTACTGGCAAGAGTACCTTGTTGCGTGCTATCGCTGCGTTGGGCAAGGTGCAGGATGGTGAGATTTGGATTGATGGCCGTGAGTTATCTACGCTGTCAAGCACAGAACTTGCTCGCCGTGTGGCGTTTGTCAATACCGAGCGCATTGATGTCGAGGCGCTTACCGTCTATGACTTGGTGGCTGTGGGTCGCTCGCCCTATACCGACTGGATGGGTCGCCTAAAGGCTGACGACGAGCGCATCATAGAGCGCTCGATGCAGATTGCGGGCATCGAGAGTATGGCATCGCGTATGGTATCGACACTCTCGGATGGCGAGTGTCAGCGTGTGATGATTGCTCGTGCCTTGGCACAGGATACACCCATCATCCTGCTCGATGAGCCTACCGCCTTTCTCGACCTGCCTAACCGCTACGAACTATGCACGCTCCTTGGGCGCTTGGCGCACGATGAAGGCAAGTGCATAATCTTCTCGACACACGAACTCGACATCGCACTCTCGCTTGCCGACACTATCGCCTTGGTCGACACGCCAACGCTTAAGCATCTGCCCACCACGGAGATGATTTCGTCGGGCAATATCGAGCGCCTTTTCGATAGCGAATATGTCTCGTTCGATGCTGCTACACAGTCGATAAAGCTCTGTAAATAGGGATTTTTTGTGAGTTTTTGCAAAACTTTCGCAAAACATTTTGCCAAATAGAAAATTTTGCGTACCTTCGCACCGCTAAATCGCTCTCTTATAGAGGGCGTTAGTGGATTGGCCCGTTCGTCTATCGGTTAGGACGCAAGATTTTCATTCTTGAAAGAGGAGTTCGACTCTCCTACGGGCTGCACTTGGCGCGTCATATTTCGGTATGGTGCGTGCGGTTTAACGAAATTTTTAGGAGCGGGCTTAGGCCTATCCGAAAGCAGCTACGGCTGTCAAAGAAGTTGCCGCCCGGCAGGGCAGTGTTCAGATGCCGACAGGCGATATACCTCGAGAAGGTGACTATCGCAGTGGTCAAAAGAGGAGGAGAGGACCACAAGTGTGGTGAGAGCCAACCTACGAAAAGAAGGAGAGTGTAGGGGCCGCCACCGTAGTCGGAGAATCTGGAAAGCCGGGAAACACAGAATTATTTAAAAGTAAAAATAAAAAAAGATTTAAAACTATGGCAAATCACAAGTCATCGAAGAAGAGAATTCGTCAGACCATTACTAAGCGTGCACACAACCGTCTTTACCACAAGACTACTCGTAACGCTGTAAAGGCATTGCGTAACACCACTGAGCGTGCAGCTGCTGAGGCATTGCTTCCCAAGGTAAGCTCAATGTTGGACAAGTTGGCTAAGACCAACATTATCCACAAGAACAAGGCTGCTAACTTGAAGAGCTCGTTGGCTTTGCATGTAAATGCACTCTAATTTCTTGTGATAGCGGCGCATTAGCGACGCTTCAGTCAAAAGCCCGAATGGGAAATACGCTTAGTATATCCCATCCGGGCTTTTTCGTGTCAGCTTTAATCCTATCGATAGCCACCCCCCCCCTACAATATCTTGCCCTGTTTGGCGTTTGCTATGTAAGAAATCCTAAAAATTTTACTCTATGAAAAGATTATTGTTATGTGCCGTGGCACTTGTTGTTGCCTTTGGTGCCTCGGCGAATGAGCCCCAGACCAATGAGGTTGTCGTTAATGGCTATGCCGAGCGTGTTGTTACGCCTAATAAGTTTATGCTCGCTATCACCATCAACGAGAGCGACTCGAAGGGTCGTATGTCGCTTGATGAGCAGGAGCGCGCAATGACCAAGGCGCTTAAATCGGCGGGCTTCGATACCGACGAGGCGCTGCGCCTAAAGAATAATTATAGTGCCTACAACCGCCGTGGTGCCTATGCCACTCGCTTCTATGAGTTGGTAGTCTTTGGTGCTGAGGATTTGGCGTGTGCCTTCGAGACCCTCGAGAGCCTTAACCTCCATAGCGTGTCGCTCAAAAGTGCTACCTGCACCGACATTGACACTATCCGTGAGGAGCTTCGCCGTGAGGCTATCCGCGATGCTAAGCGCAATGCCGAGGTCTTGGCCGAGGCTATCGACCAGTCTATCGGTCGCTGCACCTATATCCACGACTACAATTCGAATGGCGATGTAGTCTTTAATACCAACTCGACGATGAAGTTTCGTGGTGTTGCAAGCATAGACTATGATGCTGTCGCGGAGGAGGCAGCTGCAGAACCCTTGGAGTTTGCTGGCTCAAAAATCAGCCACACCATACAAGCAAAGTTTGAGCTGAAATAGCTGTTGAGGATAACGGGATGGGTCTATTTATAGAGCATCCCGTTAATAGTAATCTTTTGGACAGACATCTCTTGTGGATTAGGCCCATTGTAAATGGGTTTACGGCTATTAGCCACAAGTTTATCTATCTGCAACTATTACCCAATCATACCAAGATATATGCCACTCAGCATCAAAGTATATGGTATATAGTTGTGTATTATAATATTTTCATATCTTTGTGCGCTCGTACAGTGAATATGAGTAATAGTATCCCCCTAAAAACTAGAATTTAGATAGATGAAGCGATGTGTTATACTGCTTATGGCAGCAATTCTTATGGCCGTATCTGTAGATGCTGCCGAGCCTCATAAGTTTGATAAGGTTGGCAATGATAGGTTTTCGATTAAGGTCGAGCCATTTATTGGTGCTTATCTAATGAAGAGTGGTAATATGAAGGATATCGACCCTAATCCACCTTCAGGCATCCACTTCGGTATCGAGTTCCCCTCATCGCAACAGCGTCCTTGGCAACAGTATCTCAATAACCCTACAGTAGGTCTTGGCATATCGTATATCGACCTTGGAGATAAGGTTATGGGTAAGGCGATAGCAATGTATCCCTACATTATGATTAACGGTGTGCGCTCGGAACATTTCAATCTTAAGGTTAAGATTGGTGCAGGACTTGCGGCTATGAACGAGCACTACTATACCACTGAGGACAAGCCCATTCCAAATAAGACATTTTCGACGACGATAAATGCATATCTCAATGCCGGTCTTAATCTGGAATTCCCCATTACGCGCAACTTTGCGATTAATGGTGAGTTAGGTTTTTTCCATATGAGCAACGGCCGTACTAGAGAGCCTAACAAGGGTGCTAATGTGCTTTATGGCGGTGTGGGACTTGTGGCTACTATCAATCCTATCGAGGAGGAGCGTGTACCTATGGAGTTTCCCGATCTGCCTTATAAGTGGAGTATTAATCTCACTGCGTCGTCGGGTGTGCATGCTGCGGACCAGACCGACCCTAAGCGTTTTGCCATATTCTCGCTTCATGCAGGTGCAATATATAGCACATGTAATTGGCATGGCATAGGCTTGGGTGCCGACCTCTTCTATAACGATGCTATCGGCAACCCTTTGACAAACAGAGGTATGTATGTTACGACTACCGAGCGCTGGAAGCGTATGCGTGGTGGTATCTCGCTTAACAACGAGTTTAAGTTTGGAAATTTCACGGCGATGGTTGACTGGGGTGTCTATCTCTTTAATCCCGTGCGTAATCTCTACGACAACGACCACCCGATTTATGGTCGTGGTCCTCGCCCCTTGTTCTATAAATCTACCGAGGTGGGTGTAAACGAGGCTTTCCACTATATTCGCTTTGGTCTTAAGTATCGTGTCTTCGATAATATCTATTTGCAGGCTTTGGCAAAGACCCACTTGCATATCTGTGAGCTTATCGAATTTGGTATAAGTTATCAGATCCCATTCATCCAGAAGGGTCGTCGCCACGATGATAAGAAGATTTTCCATCATCGCAAAGGTTGGTGGAAGAGGTATTAAATGAAAAGTCGCCGTTGAATGGCGACTTTCATTTTATATCAAGCTCTTAGCGATTTGTTGCATAGTGTCGTATTGCTCCTCCATGCTCTGTAGTAGGCGATATTGAGCTCGGGTGCGGACAAGGTTGTGCGTTGGGTAAGCAGTTTTGTAGTAGGTGTCACCATCAATATAGTCCATCAAGAAGCGCAACACCTGCTCGAAAGTGATGTAGAGTGCCGAGAATGCCAACCACTCCTTCTCACTAGCGGTCATCGTAGAGCCTCGCTCCGAGAGATAACCCTCTGTATAGTGGCGGAAGGTATCGATATTCATCGACACTCGGCTGAGGTCGGTGTCATCTTCGGCGCCCGTGTTGGTGTAGGAGCGTATAGCATCGCCAAAGTCGTTTAGTGAGGTACTGCTCATAACGGTGTCGAGGTCGATAACGCACAACACATCGTCGTTCTGGTCGAATAGTATGTTCGAGAGCTTCGTGTCGTTATGCGTAACGCGCATAGGTAGTACGCCTCGCTCGACCAACTCCCAGAAGGCGAGCATCTTAGCCCTTCGGCTCTCAATCCAGCCAATCTCTTCCGTAAGCTCCGCTTTGCGCCCCGCCTTATCTTCGGCTAACGCCTTATCCCACTGTTCGAAGCGCCAACGGATATTGTGAAAGCCCTTGATTACCTCGGCCAACGGCTCGTCGAAGTCGGCAAGCATTGCTTGGAACTTGCCAATGCCCTTTCCGCCCATCGTGGCGAGGCGTGGGGTGTTGGCAACATCGTGCGTTACGGAGCCCTCGATAAATAGCGAGGCAGCCCAATAGTTCTCTCCATCACGATAGCAGAGCTTGCCATCGTTAGTGGGAATTACGGTGAGCACTTCACGCTCAGGGTCGCCACCTGCCGCCACAACCTTTGACTTGAGGTGGGCTGTGACACGCCAAATATTATCCATCATCGCCTCGACATCGGGGAAGACGATATGGTTTTTGCGCTGAAGGATATAGCGCGACTTGGCGGTAGTAACGATGTAGGTGTCGTTGATAAATCCCTCGCCAAGGGGCCTTATGTCGGTTGCCGGAGCATCGAACCCGAAGTGCTCTGCAATATCGAATAAATACTTATTGCTCATAGTGTTATGTTATTCTGCGAAGTAGAAAGTTAGACCATCGACCTTGTCCCAGTCGCCACGCGTAAAGTCGGGCACCTTGACAGGCTTACTGCCATTCTCGATTGATATGCGTGTAAGCTCGCCCATGCTACTCCACTCGGCAGCATCGTAGACATCCATATCGAGGGGTAGACCATTACGCAAACAGTAAACCAAGCGGTAATCCATAATATAGTCCATGCCACCGTGACCGCCTATCGAGAGCGAATACTCCTGCAAGGGTACGCCATTGACAAGCTGTAATTGCACAGGGTGCTTATATTTTGCGGTCATCTCCTTAACAACCTCCGTGGGTGCAAAGGTGTGATGGTTCAAATCCTCAATATCGGGCATCGTATTTTCGTCTACGCAACGCAACTGGTCGAGCTTAAAAGTGTAGCCTGCTACGGGGTATTTATTGGCGTAGCCCTCCGTGCCAACCAGCTGATACATACGACTATAGGGTCGTGGTGTCATCACATTATGCTGCATATCGATGGTGCAGCCGTTAACGGTGCGGATTAGCGTATTTATCTGGTCGCCCTGCTTGCACTCCTCTTCGCCCATTAGCTCTTTGGTGAGCTTTGAACCGTTAATCGACTTTGTCGACATCGCCACGAGGTAGTCGAGTCTGTCGCCACGGTGGATATTGAGAGCCTGACAATTTGGGCCTATGCCGTGTGTGGCGTAAATATCGCCATTGTGTGCCTGATTGTACTCCAGTCGCCAGTTGTCGGCATAATGCTCCCAGTAGGGCTCAAGGTTGTGGATATAGGCGCCCTCGGCATGGATAATCTCGCCGAAGAGACCCTTATTGGCCATATTGAGCGTTGTAAGCTCGAAGTGGTCGTAACAGCAATTCTCCAAGATTGTGCAGTGCACACGGTTGCGCTCGGCAGCATCGACCAGTCGCCAGCACTCCTCGACGGTATTGGCGCTCGGCACCTCGATAGCAACATGCTTGCCGTGGTTCATAGCGTACTCCGCAACCTCGACATGCAACTGCCAAGGGGTACAGATATATACAAGGTCGATATCCTCACGCTCGCATAGCGCCTTGTAGCCATCGTCGCCCGAGTATATCTCGGCGCGTGGCATACCTGCTCTTTCAAGATAGGCCTGGCAAGCCTCGGCACGCTCGGCGTACTTGTCGCAGAGCGCCTTGATAGCTGTGCCCTCGATATAGGTGAAGCGCTCCACCGCACCTGGACCACGCATTCCAAGTCCCACAAAGCCTACACGCACACTCTCCAAGGGCTCGGCACGAAACTCAATCATCGACTGCTGCTCTGCGGTGCGCTCAGGTTCGTCGAGAACGATTACTCCATTCTCGATGCTATACTCTACACTCGCCTTGTAGAGAGTATCTTGGTTGTTTTCACAACCTAATAGCAGTGTGATAGTAACAGCCAATAATAGGCCAAAAAGACTCTTATAACCCTTCATAATCCTAAATTTTGAACTCTGTTTATGCTACGAAACTCCTTTCATAAAGAGTTTGTAGTACAAATATAGGAATTTTAATGCTAAAATGTTGTTCCGCTAGATTTTTCTTACTACAAAAATCTCTTTAATAGTGTCGGTAGATGCGTATGGTAGTATTATATTATATCTACCTACATCATAAAAAATTAGAAATCTACGCGATGTTGAGAGGGAGAAAAAGGAGTCATCAAAGACTCCTTTTTCTCCCTCTCAATATGGCTATTTGCTAAGCTTGCTACTCATCTTTTGAGATGCGAAAGCCAAGACGAGTGATTAGCTTTAATGTGCCTATTGCCGTATTGCGGTCGTAGACACGCTCATCCTCCGGAAGGTCGTCGTAACTGACTAAGCATGGGTGCTGCTTAAGGTTATCGTTGCGCTCAGGACCATATGTCCAGCCTTGGCTTATACGGGTCTCGGCCCATACATCATGCACATTGCGCGCCATAGCCTCTACCAATGGTTCCAATTCACTTGGTAGGGTGATGTCTGATGTGTTGATAGGCTGTGGTTGATAGGTGTGTTTCATAGCTATAATTTGTTTTAGTACTCTATTATAGAGGCGTGATAGCCAAGAAATCTAACAGGGCACTAATTATTTTTCTCTCTTTACAAGGTCGTAGCCTAATTTCTTAAGCAGTTTTATTGTGTCCATTGCCATCTGGCGGTCATACTCCTTCTCCTTTTCGGGGAGCTTAGCATAGGGCACCATGTCGGGTGTCTGCTTAAGGTTATCGTTACGCTCAGGGCCATAGCTCCAACCCTCGGCTTTGCGCTTGGCAGCCCACACCTCGTGTGCATTCTCGGCAATAGCCTCGCGAAGGTCGATGAGCTCGTCACCAAGTTCGACATCCGAGAGGTCGGCGGGGCAGGGGACATATTCGTTACGGTCGGTGATTGTCACCATATAGCACTTCGAATCCTCCCATGCATCGAGGAACATATTTAAGGTGTGCTCCTCGCACGGCTTGTCGCTATTGGGGTCGTAGAGTGTTACTGTGCCACGCTCGGCATTGTAGCCAAGAATAACTACTGTATGGTCGGGGCGCTCGCCATCTATGATGTCCTCTAACAGTTCTGATGCCTGCAACGAGGGACTTAGCTCGCCACCATCTATCGCGACGATAACATCGTCGCCAAGGCTGAGTGCCCTCTTGATATCCTCAATCGAGGCCTTGAAGCGGCGTGCGACATTCAAGCCATAGTGCTCGGCATTGCGACCAATATTGTGCAGCGCCGTACCCTTATCCCTAAGCCAACCATGCTCCACAGCGCGCTGTAATAGCTCGTCGTCAACGAACTCCACACCACGACGATGAAGGATATATCTCTCGCACTCCACACCGCAGATATTCTTCTCGCCTGCCGTGGCGGCCATAGCGGCAAGAGGTAGGGTCTCAATGGAGAGGTCCATTCGACCAAGCTCGCAATCTACTTTGCGTGAAATATCTAACAACTCGCGGAGTGCACTATCCTTGGCCATGGCGTCGAGAATAAGTTGAAGCTCCTGAGCTGTGGCATTGCCGTCGAGATAGGCGGCAATCAACTCGTCGCTGATATAGCTATCTGCTACGACTTTTTTCATATATGCGTATGTCGTTAAGGGCTATCTCCGTAAGGGAGGCGATAGCTCGTTTCTTAATATTATACAGGTTGGGAACTGTAATATGCAACTCCTCTGCCACATCTTGTGGCTCGGCATCTTGAAGCATCAGACGGCGTATGACATATACATAGCGACGATTGGGCATAAGAGCCAAGAGTCGCTCGATATCGCTTTTAGAGGCGTGTGTAGTGCTTGTGTCCACGCCCTCCTTGGCTAAGCGATTGTCGTAAGATTGATTGGTTGTGGGGGCCACTATATGGCGCCTCTTGTCGATAAAGAAACGGGTGGCAACGACCTTTAGCCATGTGTATATCGAGCTGTGGCCATCATAGAGCCTAAGGCGTCGAGCATCCTCCTCCATAAGGTAGATATATAGCTCGTTGACACACTCGTCGTAATCGACATCATAGTCGAAGACATTGCGTAGTATGGCGACAAAGAGGGGGCGGCACTCCTTGAAAAAGAAGTGCTTGGTAATCTGCTCGTCGTGAGCAATCAAACCCGCTATTTTCTCTTTATCAGTCATTTATGCATTATCTTTCTTGTGCTCCTTTCTAAAATCATTGAATGTCGAAGGCAATATCTTAACCAGCTCCTGGTCCATCTTGACAATGCCACGGTCGAGGCTATCGAGAACCTCGTTTGAGCATATATTCAGATGGGCGCCCACCTTCTTGAACTTCTCTTTGCGCTCATTGCTCATATTGGCATGTTCGCGTTTGGCCATCTCCTGCTCTGTGGGCGTAAGCGGTCGATAGCGGAATAGCAACTGTTCGACAACCCAACGGTTGTGCTCCACCTTAGACATTAGGCTAAGCTCGTCGGTGTTAAATTCCGTGAGAGGCAAATAATCCTCTGTCGTGCGAGCCTTGTTGCAACTGCGGAATTTACTACGCGCTGTGTAGGCATTATAGTAGCTGCTCCATAGTTTCGACGATGGGCTCTTAGCCTGCTTCTCCTCTTTTTTATCGTCTGTCGCCTCGTTCTTTCGGGGCATCTGCTGGCAATACTCTTTATTAGCTTTCTCCCATGCTTTGCCCACTCTATCTGCGATATAGTCCAACTCCTCGTATTGCTCGATATCGTAGCAATCGTCGTCCATACCAAATGGTCGCAACTTCTTGCGGTAATGGAAGTTACTCTCCGAAATTTGCTCGATAACCTCGCCACCATTACGCTGGTATACCAAGACCTCCTGAGCATTATGGTATACCACCTCGGGCATATAGATTGCCGAGGCCACCGCGCGGTTACTCTCGGGTAGACAGATGGCGATAGTTAGTTTTGCGCCCTGCTCGTTTGCCGACTCCACGAGGTAGTCGCGCACCTCCTTAGAGTCGATAGCGCCACCGACAAATTCCCACTCTACATCGATTAAGTTCTCGCCGAGGTAGTTTTTGGGGTTGTTCTCCGCCATCTTGCAACACCACTTTTTATCTTTTGAGGTGTTGAGGAAACGGTATTGGGCATACTTAAATAGCTCCTCGAAGCGCCCCATATAGTATTGCGCCTCCTGCTCAACATTGATGTCGATAAACGAGATGCGCGTGCGTAGCTTCTTGGTTACGAAATTGGGGTAGTGCGCCAGGTGTGCCGCCATATTAGCTAATGCGATACCCATACGCGACATGCCCACCACAACGAGATGCACAAACTCATCCTCATCCTTGGTGATACCCTCGCCATCAAGCGGAATATAGCCCTTCGAGTCGTTAGCCTTGGGACAATCGCCCCCAAAGACCTTAAGCGCCCAAGCCTCGTAGTAGTTGAAGGGGCGGAATTTTATCTTCTTACTATCGATATTGCTAATCTGCAATGCTGCGAATGTCGTCTGATACTCAAACATAACATGGCAGTCAATCACTTCTCCGATGCGCTTCTCCGATGCCGCTCCTAGTAACTGTAAGCACTTGATATTCAGTGTATCGTGGTACGATTCGTCGTCGTTGTTCTTGTTGAATATATCCTCGCCAATAACGAAAATCTCTTCGGCCTTGTACGGATAAAGAGCCTCGATATCCTGCTTCGAAGTGCGGTCGCCATAATAGATTACGACATCTCGAATATCGCCAACTTGCGATTTAAGGTTGCGACGAAACTTCTCAATATTGCACTTTGCGAGGACGACGATAGGGCCATGCTTTTTGCGCTTTGCGATGATGTCGCGCACGATACCTATTGCAACATCGCTACCACCGATAACGATGGTGTGGCGACGGATAAACAATGAGCCATAACGCACCTCGCCCTTTAACCAACGCTCCTTGCGCCTGTCGACGATGCTAATCAACGACGAAACGAGTAGACCGTTGAGGACTATCGTACCCAAAATCGCAAGCGCCGTACTCCAACCGACAAAACCACCCTCGGCCATATGCTGACTGCCCTGATTGACGAAGTGGTAGTAGACACTCCAACCAAGCGAGGGGGAGTAGTGCTTGTCCTCCGACCATAGTGCACTCGGATTAGCATCGGCAACTACCAAGATGCCGAATACCACGGCAGGTATCGCCACCGCTATGCCGAGAACAATAGGGAAGAACCACTTGCTTATCATCAAACGGTCGCGCTTGATGGGGAAGAAGATGCAAGTGATGATTACTCCGAGCAAAAAGAGAGCACAGACAACAATGCTAACAATGGAGAAGATACACCAGAACATAGGCCTCAAATTTGATGTTATACCTTAGGTTATCGTCGCTCGGTGCATATCTCGTCCATCGACTCACGACACTCCGTAAAGAGCTCGCCAAGGTCGATATGCAGCGTAGCCTCCTCTCTGAGCAGGCGCGATACGGCACTCTGCGCCGAGAACTCGCCTGTGAGTAGAATGACATTGCTCTTCAAAGCTTTGAGCTTGCGGATAAGCATCTCATGGTCGGCGTCGCCAGTGATAAGCACCACCACATCGAAGTGGCGCACCGTAGCCAACTCATACGCCTCCAACGCATACCATACATCAATACCCTTCTCGATGATGTTGCCGTCGATTTCGCGCAGATGCTTGTAGTGGAAAATCACATCGTTCTCGATAAGCGAGTCCTCGAACCTACGCTCGGGATATAGTATGCGCTTCTGCTCGGCGACATTAGCACGATAGCGACCACGGAAGTAGTGGCTCTCGGTAATCTGGCACATCTCCTCGATGGTGTCGTATTGCTCGGCAACACACTTGCGAATATAGCACATCAGCTTGCCAAGGTCGAGACCTACGCCCGAGTCGTGGCGCAGAGCCTCATCAATCTTTGCGTAGTAGCCTCCGTCGATAAAGAGACCGATAGATAGCGGTTGAGTCATAGTTTTAGCCTTTTTCTTCAGCACAAAGGTACTAAATCGTTATCGATTTCGCAATACCTTAAATCGAATTCGACACCTTGTTCTTCTTAAAGATATCGCGGTCGGCACGATATATCTCCTCTCCACCATACCTAAACAGTGCATCGTAGAAGCGTGTGCTGTGGTCTAAATGCAACGAGTGGCAAAGCTCGTGGTAGATGACCGAGTCGGTGTAGATATGTGGATACTTTATTGTTTGCCACGATATAGTCATCTCGCCACACTCGGCATAGTAACCTAAAAGGTCAGTGCCTGCACCAAGCTTAAACTTCGTGTAGCGAAGTCCCGTCTTCTCGGATATCTCGCGACAACGCTTCTCAAGGTAGCTCTGTGCCTCTTTGCGCATAAGACGCATCGAGTGGTTCAATATCGCCTTGCGTGTAACTAACTCCTCACACCGAGCCGTGGCAGGGATGATAAGCGTATAGCATTTGCCCTCGTTGCGATGCGAGTAGCGCTCTCCCTTGCCTCGCTCGATGCGTAGCTCGAAGTGGTCGTAGGTACGACTAAAATGCTCATCGATAACCTCGGGCAAATTATCTTCGTCGTACTTTACAAAGCGCTCTTGAATCCTGCGCCACGCCCAGATAATAGGCATATCAAAAAGGTGTGCTTCGTTGTAGATAATCTTAAGCGAATTATCCGTGAACTGCACCTTAAAGTCGTTCTTCGGAGCAGCACGACTCAACTCGATGCGCCCGATAAGGTAGTCGTTTACCACCGTGGGCATCGGCTTGGGCGTAGGATTGAGAGCCTTGAGGGCGTTGTATCGCTCGACAATCCAGCTACTCTTATCACTTCGAGGGCTCTCGTTCATTGCCATTTCGTACCAACACATCGCCTGATAGAGGTCTCGCTCTATGCCGTAGCCCTTGTGGTAGTAGCTACCGAGCCAAGCATAGCACGCCTTGCGACCACTATAGCAGGCAGCACCACGGCGCAGTAGTGCCAAGGCCTTGGCGTACTCGCCTCGCTGGTGAGCATCGTACGCCAAATTAAAGAAGTCCGAGTTGTTGTTAAATAGCTCCATAACCGATAGTTTTTGTCGTTGGCATCCAACGATATGGTTCGACATCCGAGCGCTTTATCGTATGCTTGGTGCGTCGTGGCTTAGTGCTGCGCTTGCTTTGCTCACGACTCTCGCGCAACACCACCTGCTCGAAGATGGTGCGCGACAGAAGTTTTATGGTGCGGGCATTCGCCACCTTGGGGTCGCGCGAGGCGCACAACGACCCTATATATTCACGCATCACAGCCTCGGCGTCAGCATCGAAGTGGGCGTTGTAGCGCTCCATACGACGGCATAATATCTCCCAAAGCTCCTCCGATGTAAGGTCGTCGAAGAGCAGCGTATGGTCGTAGTCGTAGATGCCCTGACGAGCGAGATTATCGGCCATAGCATGGTTGATCGTGCGACACTCGGCAATGATTATTGCACCCAGCTTGCCACGCTCCTCGGCAATCTCCCTTAGGTGCATCTTCAATGGGTCTATGCCGTTGTGATTCAATATATTGAACGGCACTGACGAGTCGTTGTCGATAAGCAATACTCCATGGTCGGCACGCTCCACGGCCTGTCGTAGTACGCTCTCGGCATGGTGCTCCGAGCCAGCGTAGAGATGCGAGGTGCGCACCTCGGTGATGTCGCTACGATGGATAAGACCCATAGCTCGCAGAATGTCGGCAAGAATGGCCGCCACGGTGCTCTTACCCATGCCTGAGCTTCCCGCAAAGTTCCAACGAAGGATGCCATCACCCACAAACCTCTCACCGTGTGCCTGCAAATGGCGAGCAAAGGTTACGAAGTTGTGTATTGCCTGCTTGACCTTGTGCTGTCCGGTAAGGTTGTCGAGGCGTTGGAGCGCTTTGTCTATTGCCTCGTTATCAAACTCCCCACTCTTCTGGCGCTCCACCTCCTCGTCGCTAATAGGGATATCCTCGGCCGTAATCCTCTGCAAAGCCTCGGCCGTGGGCTTGCTCATACGAGCGACACGCTCAGCCAACGAGGGTAGGATGCTCTGCTCCATAAGGTTGACTACATAGCGGCCATTGCCGAAGTTAGCATCACGCTTGGCATAGTCGCGCTCGATAAGTGCACGCAGACGAGTGCGGGCATCTGTGGTGAGGGTATAGCTCTGCTCACGGCAGAAGATATCGGCAATATTTAGTAGTTCGTCGACATTGTAGTCGTTGAAACAGAAGACATTGCTTATGCGCGAGCTAAGGCCGGGGTTGGAGTTCATCAACTCCTCCATCTCCTTGGTATATCCCGCAAGGATAAGCATCCAATCGCGGTTTGTCTTGTCCGAGAGGGCGGTGAGCAGATGCTCCAAGACCTTGTGGCCTGGGTCGCGTGGGTCGTCTTTGACATTGAGCATATAGGCCTCGTCGATAAAGAGTATGCCACCGCGTGCCGAGGCTATAGCCTGCTCCACGGCGCGTGCCTCGCTGTCGTAGTAGCGACCTGTTAGCGTGCGTCGCTCGGCAACAACGACATGTCCCGACGAGAGAAGTCCCATATCGTGGTAGATGCGGCCCATAAGCTTCGCTACGGTGGTCTTGCCCGTACCCGAGCTACCCTTGAATAGGGCATGTAATGCGAGGTCGGGAGCAGGTAATCCTGCCTTTCGACGCATCTCGGCAAGGTGCGCCATGCCTCCTAAGTGCTTGACCTTGGCCTTGATATCGCTAAGACCAGCCATGGCATTAAGTTGTTTCAGGGCTGTGCCCTTGCGCTCCTTATCAGGCGTTTTGTTGCCCTCTCGGGCACGCATCATCGAGAGCATATTGTTGATATCTACCTCGCCCTCAATGCGGTTGTCACCAACGGTCATAGGCGCCGATGCCACAGCCTCATCATCAATAAGAAGCTCTACGCGGTAGGTGCCCCTTTGCCAGCGACCACTATCGCTGACCACACGGAACGAGGTGTAAAGGGCTGTTGCTCCATCGTCGTAGGTATGTATCATGGCATCCTCGACTACCTTGCGACCAGAGGGTGTTGTGAGGCGTATCTTGGCATTTAGCTCCTCATAGTCGAAATCTACACGCTTGTTAACAACAAAGAGCGTTGCCAACGCATCCAACTCGCTCTCGCCAAACTGAACATAGGGCGTTGTGGTATCCATAGCGAGGGGATTACCACCATTGGCGATATTGCCCATGATTATTCGGTTGTAGCTAAACAAATCTATGGACGACTGGAGATACGCTATCTTCACGGTGCGGAACGATATGCTCTTATTGCGTTCGTCGAAGAGCTCGATGCCAAGCTCAATGCTACGCTCAGCACCCTTGGTGCGAAGTAGGTCGCTTACATCGACCTCTAAGTGTAGTTCGCCCTCGCTATTTCGCTTAAAGGCGTGGCTACCGATGCGCTTAATTATGGCTAATGAGCTGTTGCGATAGCGTGTTATGCGCACCTCGACATCGCCATGTTCGCCATATGTTTTATAGTTTAGATTAAGGTGTATGTTGCTTCTGCCCTCACCCATAAAGAGTATGCGTGGCAGAGGCTTTTTCACCTTCGTACTCCACTCCCATGGCGTTACGACTATGTGACGAATTACGAGCGTATTTAAAACTTCTATGTCGTCGTCATCAAATGGCGAACGGTTATCTCTATTGGGCGTATCGACACCCTCATTATCCCCCTCTAAATCCTTGCTGTTCTCGGCTAAAAAATCATCGAGAAGCTTCTCAAAGGCATCATCAGCATCAAATAGTGTATTCTCTTGCATAGTATTTTGGCTTTGGGTTAAATTACGATTATAAGAGAGGGGAGCATTGTGTAAAATCTATCACCGACAGCAAAAAAAAGAACGGCCTTAGTTGAAAGCCGTTCTCCTTAACTCGTTATTGCGATTAGCGACGCTGACGACGCTGCTCACGGTTCATCTGCTCCTGCTGCTGACGAAGTGCCTCCTCGTAGCGCTCCTGGAGCTTAGACTTCTTCTTAGGCTTCGCCTTGGCTGCAAGCAACTTGGCGCGTACCTTCTCGTCATCTACCGAGCGGCGGATAGCCCACATAATAACCATTGTGAACATCTGCGAGAGGAAGTAGTAGTAGCACAAGCCCGAAGAGTAGCTGTTGAAGAAGAAGAGCATCATCACGGGCATAAAGTATACCATCATAAACTTCATCATACCCGCACCAGGCTGACCTGCCGTAGTTGCCGACTGCTGCTTATAGGTGATAAACGAGTAGCCGAACAGAGCAACGGTCATAAGCAGTGCAAAGAGGCTCACATGGTCGCCATAGAAGGGGATGTTGAAGGGCAAATCCAAGACACTATCGTAAGACGAGAGGTCCTTAACCCAGAGGAAGCTCTGGCCACGAAGCTCGATACTTGCGGGGAAGAAGCGGAACATAGCCCAGAGGATAGGCATCTGGATAAGCATAGGCAGACAGCCACCCATAGGACTGATGCCAGCCTTCTGGTAGAGCTCCATCGTCGCCTGCTGCTTCTTCATAGCATC
>RHMF01000456.1_pt1 | contig 17301 bp, 16 predicted proteins | sample 5365151 | NCBI WGS metagenome assembly RHMF01 (sample SAMN10266501, study PRJNA497801) | feces metagenome | isolation source: feces | host: Bos taurus | place: China: Prairie of Fairy Mountain | collected 2017-08-14 | reverse complement strand
ATGGCACAGAGCTTCATGTGAAACTGGATGTGCCAATTACACTGGATAACCGATATGCTCTGGATTTAACAAAAGGTGTGGGCATTGGGGAAATCGACTTCCGCTTTATCATCGAGGAAAGACGCCCGAGTGTTCCTGAGGAGGAGGATCCTGTTCCTCCAAAACCAGATCCAGAAGATCCGAAAGAGCCAGATACTCCAGAGGAACCAATCGATGATCCGGATGTTCCATTAGATGGCCCGGATGAGCCAATCGTGATTCCTGGGGAACCGGTTGAGGATATCCCGGATCCGGAAACACCATTAGGGGATGCGCCAAAAACAGGCGATAATACAAAAATTCTGCCTCTGATGCTGTTAATGATTGCAGCGCTGGCAGGGCTTGTTACAACCCGTAAAAAATTGAATTAAGGATTAAAATCAGGGAGGGGAGACCCCTCCCCTACGGTACGACGATAATGTGTGTTAAACCGTAGGGGACGGGTTTCCCGTCCCGTTTTTTATGTGTGGGAGGGGCATAATGGGTCGTCTTCAGCGCAGAAAAGCGCGCAAGCGACGCCGACCCCTACGGTGTGACGATAATGTGTGTAAAACCGTAGGGACGACGCCCTCGGCGTCCCGAAAAGGGATTGTCGAAATATGAGGGAATTTCTGGGAATAAAACATTTGAAGTTGCAGAACCTGCAACGTATAATTAACAGCAGATGTGGATTGACGGTATATATGTTTACATGCAGGGGGTGTTTTTCTGGAAAAGCGGATACGAAAACCAAATCGATTGCGTGAGTATGATTACAGCCGGGATGGTGTTTATTTTATTACGATATGTACGCAGAACCGGGAACCGATATTATCGGAGATTGTTGCAGGGGATATGATATTACAGGAGGAGGGTTTCTTTGCGAGAGAGGAAAACCTTACAGGCGGGAAGACCCCAACGGGAGGGGAGACCCCTCCCCTACGGCGGCGTGATGATGATGTACGGAAAACGTGGGGACGATCTGGCGCGCATTTCTGCGCCGATCCCGTCCCGAAATCTGAATTTGTTCCGTATTTAAAACCGGGTGGGTACATTGTTCAGAAATATCTGGATTGTCTGCATGAAAAATATCCAGCGGCATATGTGGATGATTATGTCATTATGCCGGATCATGTGCATATATTGCTGGGGATCAGAAACCCAACCGGGACGGGCACCCCTGACGGGACGGGAAACCCTGACGGGACGGGCAACCCGTCCCCTACGGCGTTGGGAAATGTAATCGGGTGGTTTAAATATCAGACGACGAAGGAAATCAATGCGATTTTGGGAACGACGGGTGCGCGTATCTGGCAGAGGTCCTATTATGATCATGTAATTCGAGGCGATGAGGATTATTGGAATATTCGGCAATATATCGAGGAAAATCCATTAAGATGGGTGGAGAAATACAATGGCCGAGAGACCCCAACGGGAGGGGAAACCCCTCCCCTACAACGGCGGCATGATGATGTGCGTTAAAATGTAGGGGACGGGTTCCCCGTCCCGTTTTTTGGCGCGAATTTCTGCGCCGATCTCGTCCCGAAAAAATAATATGCGAGGCAACCCCAACGGGAGGGGAGACCCCTCCCCTACGACGGCGTGATGATGAACGGAAAAATGTAGGGGACGGGTTCCCCGTCCCGCTTTCTGGTGCGCATTTCTTCACCGATTCCGCCCCAAAAAAATAACGGGAGGGTTTTCCCCTCCCGTATCGTTTTACGTATTTTTTGGTGCGCTGAATTTGCCGGAGCGGCCTGGTTTCTGCTGGCCTTTGGAGTCTTTCTGGAAGCCGGATTTTCCGTTTTGCGCGGTGAAGCCGCCTTCTCTGGAGGCTTTGTATGCCGGTTGCTTTTCAGCGCACTGGCCGGTTAATTTGGCTTTGGCATCTCTGCCTGCATAGAGTGGTTTATCGCTTTTTGCTTTTTTGCCGTCCGGTTTTTTAGAGGCTGGTTTTGCACTCTGTTTTTTGTTATCGCCGGATGCATGTTTCTTTTTGCGGTTCGGATCTTTGTAGTAATCTTTGGTAGCACCGGATAAGATTTTACCTTTTACCAGATGCACAGGGGCAACCTGAATTTCAAAGTCACGCTGGTAGATGCGCAGGGCTGCCAGTTCGCGCGGATTTACTAAGCTGTAGCACTGCCCGGTGCGGGTGCCTCGCGCGGTGCGGCCTGCACGATGAATGTATTCGTTTGGCTCGGCCGGGAAGTCCATATTGATAACATGGGTGATATCCGGAATATCTAAGCCGCGGGCTGCCAGGTCGGAGGATACGAGAATTTTGATTTTGCCTTTCCGGAAGTCCTCCATGGCTTTCTGCCGTTCTTCTTTGCTTACAATGCCGTGTAAGCTGTAAGTACGAATTTTGTGATAGTTCAGCTTATCTACTAAAAAGTCCAGTTCCGGGCCGTCGTTCATAAAAATCAGGATGCGTTCAGCTTCTTCGTCTAAAGCGTGGAGCAGTTTGCGCAGCTGTACAAATTTATCGCGCTGTTCGCCTACTAAATAAAAGTGGTCGATATTCGGGTTCATTTTGGCCTGGGTTTCGATTTTCACAATAGCAGGATCGTGCATATGCTGCAGCAGCAGGTCCATGGTTTTGCTGCTGGCGGTAGCGGAAAATGCCGCTAACTGACGGTCGCGCAGCATGGATTTGATAATATCCACAATGGTCTGCTGGTTGGTGTTGTCTAACAGGTTATCCATTTCGTCAATAATAACGGTTTTAATGGTCTGGCAGTTGATTTTGCGTTTTTTAATCAGATCCAGAATGCGGCCCGGGGTGCCCACAATGAGCTGCGGTTTGTCTTTGAGCTTGGCAATCTGGTTATTGATGTTGGCCTCGCCGATAATACTCTGGGAAACAATATTTAACTCCGCATCTTTAATGAGCTGCTGAGCCAGACGGTAAATCTGCATAACCAGTTCGTGGGTAGGGGCTAAAATCAGCACCTGGGTCTGTTTTGCCGCGGCGTCGATTTTTAATAACGCAGGGCACAGATAGGCCAGTGTTTTGCCGCTGCCGGTGTGCGACTGCCCGATTACATCGCGGCCTTCGGCCAAGAGCGGAATCACCTGCTCCTGAATGGCGGTCGGTTCGGTAATATTCTGTTTTTTAAGCGCTTCGGCAAGCGCATCGTGGTTTAATAATTCATGAAAAGACATAGGGGAATCCTCCATCTTGTATGATTCTGATTTGTCTGTATCGCTGTGTGTATTGTATGATTCAGCGTGATGAATTATTATATCACGAAATCGCTAAAATGTCATCTCACAGAGGTTGACCTTGAGCCATTTGTGGGATAAAATAAAAGGTACAATACTATTGCAGAAAGGCATTGGAGGTGGCAGGAATGTTTACCGGGAGAAAAATCGTGTTAGAAAAACCATTGAAAGAGGACGCATATTACTTTCAGAAATGGTTTTTGGATAAAGAGTTCCGGCACTGGTACGACAGCTATCTGAGCGTATCGCTGGATATGATCGAAGACGAAATCAGCAGAATGAAGGACATTACCGATCCAAGCGCGAATCGTGTAGACTTTGTTGTAAAAAATAAACGCAACGGTGAAATCATCGGGATTGCGTCTATTAAAGAAATCGACCGTCAGAATGGTCATGCGGAAATCGCACTGGGCATTGCCGACGAACAGAACCGCCGTGCAGGTTTCGGGGTTGACCTGATGATCGTGCTGGCAGATATTCTGTTCTATCACTTTGGTTTTGAAAAATGCTATACCAAAGTAAACGACAACAACCGTCTGGGGCTGAAATCTGCTATGAGCTTCGGCTTCACAGCAGAAGGCAAGCTGCGCAATCATACATTTATCGACGGGCAGTATATTGACCAGTGGATTCTGGGTATGACCAAAGAGGAATACGAGGCACTGACTATCGTTCCAAAATGGAAAGCTCGCGCATAATCGCTTATGGATTGTATTTCATCATGCATTATGTATCCATGATGAAAATCGCTTTACAAGGCCACTTTGCTGTGGTATAGTAGGCGAAACAGAAAACTGAATAGCAGTCTTTATTATCAAGAGCGGCGGAGGGACTGGCCCTGTGAAGCCCGGCAACAGCCAGGAATACTGGAAATGTGCTAAATCCTGCAGACGATAGTCTGGTAGATAATGGACGACACCCGAAGTGTAATTAAAAGCCATTTTCTACCCAAAAGAAGATGGCTTTTTCTGTTGAAACAATAAAAATGCGGGACGGGAAACCCGTCCCCTACGTGCGATAATCAGGTTGTGATGTAGGGGCAGGGTTGCCCTGCCCGTTAATTCGCAATGATATATATTTCAGGAGGCGTTAATTATGAATTTAAAAGATTGTAAATTAGGAACCGTTTGTATCCAGGGCGGCTGGGAGCCGAAAAAAGGCGAAGCTCGTGTACTGCCGATTTACCAGAGCACCACATTTGCTTACGAAACCAGTGAGCAGATGGGTCGCTTATTCGACCTGGAAGACAGCGGCTATTTTTATACCCGCCTGCAGAACCCTACCTGTGATGCGGTTGCAGCTAAAATCACAGCGTTAGAAGGCGGCGCAGCCGGTATGCTCACCTCTTCCGGCCAGGCGGCAAACTTTTATGCGGTGCTGAATATCTGTGAAGCCGGGGATCATTTAATCTGCTCCAGCGCAGTATATGGCGGCACCTTTAACCTGCTGGGCGTAACTCTGCAGAAAATGGGCATTGAATGCACCTTTGTTGACCCGGATGACACCGAGGAAAACCTGGCAAAAGCATTCCGCGAAAACACCAAATGCGTGGTGGCGGAAACCATTGCCAACCCTGCCTTAACCGTACTGGATATCGAAAAATTCGCCCGTCTGGCACACAGCCACGGTGTTCCGTTAATTATCGATAACACCTTCGCAACACCAATTAACTGCCGTCCAATTGAATGGGGTGCGGATATCGTTACCCATTCCACCACCAAATACATGGATGGCCATGCAACTTCCGTAGGCGGCTGCATTGTAGACAGCGGTAATTTTGACTGGGAGAAATACCACGATAAATTCAAAGGCTTAACCGAGCCGGATGAATCCTACCATGGTGTTGTATATACACAGAAATTCGGCAAACTGGCCTACATTACAAAAGCAACTTCTCAGCTGATGCGTGACCTGGGCTCCAGCCCTTCTCCGCAGAATGCGTTTTTATTAAATCTGGGTCTGGAAACTCTGCATCTGCGTGTGCCTCGTCACTGTGAAAATGCGCTGAAAGTGGCACAGTATCTGCAGAACCACGAAAAAGTGGCATGGGTAAGCTATGCAGGCCTGCCAGAAAGCAAATATTACGAACTGGCACAGAAATACATGCCAAACGGCACCTGCGGTGTTCTGTGCTTTGGTGTAAAAGGCGGCAGAGAGGCTTCCATCGACTTCATGGATAAACTGCAGCTGGCTACCATCGTAACTCATGTAGCCGATGCTCGCACCAGTGTGCTGCACCCGGCAAGCCATACCCATCGTCAGATGACCGAGGAACAGCTGAAAGAGGCTGGCGTAGCACCAGACTTAATCCGTTTCTCCGTTGGGATTGAAGATGCAGATGACATCATTGCCGATCTGGAACAGGCTCTGGCTCAGATTTAAGGACTGCTGAAAAACTGACATAGAACTGACATAAAACCGATATTTATATTTCACAGGGAGGATTCGCTATGCCTGTAATTATCCCGGAGGCATTACCTGCCACCGAGACCTTAACCAATGAGCAGATTTTCGTTATGCATGAGCAGAGAGCCCATGAACAGGATATTCGTCCGTTAAAGCTGGCTATTGTAAACCTCATGCCTACCAAAATCGTGACAGAAACCCAGCTTCTGCGTTTAATCGGGAACACCGCGCTGCAGGTAGAGGTAGACCTGATTCGCATGGCAAGCCATGAAAGTAAAAATGTGTCGGCAGAACATCTGCAGACCTTCTATAAAGACTTTGAAGATATCAAATATACCAAATACGACGGTATGATTGTAACCGGGGCTCCGGTAGAGCATATGTCGTTTCAGGAAGTAAACTACTGGGATGAATTAAAGCTGATTTTCGATTTTGCCGATAAAAACGTATTCTCCACCATGTTTATCTGCTGGGGCGCCCAGGCGGCGATGCACTATTATTACGATGTGCCGAAATATCCGCTGCCGGAAAAACGCTTCGGTGTATTTGAGCATGATGTGCTGGTAAAACGTCCAATCGTGCGCGGCTTTGATGATGTGTTCTATGCGCCGCATTCCCGTCATACCGAGTTCCGCGCGGAGGATATCGCAAAAGTGGATGATGTAGAGATTATTGCCCAGTCGGAAGAAGCCGGTGTGTATCTGGTGGCAAGCAAAGACGGCCGCCGGGTGTTTGTATCCGGTCACTGTGAGTATGACCCGTTAACACTGGATGCCGAGTATCGCCGCGATGTGAATCTGGGCAAACCGATTAACGTGCCAAAAAACTATTATCCGAACGACGATGATACCAAAGCGCCGATTGTGCGCTGGAGAAGCCACGGCAATCTGCTGTTTGCCAACTGGCTCAACTACTATGTATATCAGGAAACACCATACGATTTATCCAGTTTAGACAAAGAATAGGGGCGTACTGTATGGCTCAGATTTTAATTTTTGACGGTGCCATGGGCACGATGCTGCAGGCAAGGGGCTTAGCTCCCGGGCAGAGCCCGGAAGAGCTCAACCTGACCATGCCTGAGGTGGTAGAAAGTGTTCATCTGGATTATTTAAATGCCGGCGCCGACATTGTAATCACCAATACCTTCGGCGGAAGCCGGTTAAAATTAAAAGAATATCATCTGGAGGACCGTGCCGCAGAAATCAACCGCCGTGCCGTGGAAATCGCGCGCGGTGCCTGTGAAAAAGCGGGTCATGGTATGGTAGCAGCTTCTCTGGGGCCTACCGGTCATTTTGTAACTCCGGTGGGGGATACCTCGTTTGATGACATGTATGCCGTTTATCTGGAACAGGCAGAGGCGATTGCCTCCGCGAAGCCCGATTATTTTCTGCTGGAGACCTTCAGCGATTTAGGGGAAATCCGCGCAGCGCTGTTAGCCTGTCTGGATGCGGGAAGCCGTGAAATTCCGGTCATCTGCAGTATGACTTACACCAGCGGCCGCACCTTAACGGGGGTAAGCCCTGCGGTAGCCGCGGTTACGCTGGAGGCTCTGGGGGCATCGGTAATCGGCTGCAACTGCTCCGGGGGGCCGGATGAACTGCAGCAGGTTATTGCCGAATTAGCCCGTTATACGGAGCTTCCGTTAGTGGCGCAGCCTAATGCCGGGCTGCCGCTTATGGCAGATGGCAAGGTGCAGTATCCATTAGGGGCAGAGCAGTTTGCCGAAGAAATGAAAAAATTCCTGCCGTATCAGACTGCCTTTTTAGGCGGCTGCTGCGGCACAACACCAGAGCATATTGCATGCCTGCGCCGGGCTGTAGAAGGCTATGAGGCAGCTCCACGCACAGTGGAAGCCCTTGGCCGGTTATCCTGCCGGGAGCATATTGTCGAAATCGGCGGAACTACTCTGCCGAAAATGATTGGCGAACGCATTAACCCGACTGCCCGCAAAAAGCTGGCGCAGGGTCTGCGCGACGGCAATCTGGATATGATTGAAAAAGAAGCGGAGATGCAGGCAGAGGCCGGCGCGCATATTCTGGATGTCAATGTGGGTACCCACGGCATCGATGAAGTGCAGGTAATGGCTGATGTATTAACTCTGCTGCAGCAGAGCACCAGTATTCCGCTGTGTCTGGACTCCACCAAGCCCGATGTGCTGGAAACCGCGCTGAAACTGTATCAGGGCAAGGCGCTGATCAACTCGGTGAACGGTGAAGAAGCCAGCATGAAAAATATTCTGCCGCTGGCAAAACGCTATGGTGCTGCGGTGGTAGCATTAACCTTAGACGAAAACGGTATTCCGGCAAAAGCGGAAGGCCGTCTTGAAATTGCAAAACGTATTGTAGCGGCCTGCGAACAGTATGGTATTAGGCGCCAGGATATTTATATCGACAGCCTGGTACTTACCGTCGGCACCGATATCAACGGACCGAAGGAAACCCTCCGCACCATGGAGCTGATCCGGGAATATCTGCCGGGGGTCAATCTGCTTTTAGGGGTCAGCAATGTATCTCACGGTCTGCCGAACCGGCCAAAGCTGAACAGTGCTTTTTTAGCAATGGCAATCGGCAAAGGTCTGGATTTATCCATCATCAATCCGCTGGATGAAATGATGAAAAATGCATGGCAGAGCGCGGCGCTGTTAACAGGCCGCGATGAAAATGCCGAAAACTATCTGCAGTTAAACAGCGAACAGGCTGTGAGTGCCGCCCCGGTTATGGCGGATGAAGCACCAAGCCTGGAACTGGTAACCCGTTATGTGGTAAAAGGCAGTTCCGGTATTGCGAAAGTGGTGCAGGCGCTGCTGGATAGCGGCATGGAAGCTATGACCATCATCAATGACGGGCTGATCAGAGGCCTGAATGAAGTGGGCGAGAAGTACGAGAAGGGTGTATTTTTCCTTCCGCAGCTGATGCGCAGTGCAGAGGTCTCCCAGCAGGCATTTGACCTGTTAGAAGGCTATTTACAAAGCGGAGAAGGGTTCCAGAAAGGGACTCTGGTTATCGGTACAGTAAAAGGCGACATTCATGATATCGGTAAAAACATGGTGGCGGTTATGGTGAAAAATCATGGCTATCGTGTGATCGATTTAGGCAAAAACGTACCGGCGGAAAGTTTTGCAGAGGCGGTTGTGGAGCACAAGGCAGAGTTTCTTGGCTTAAGTGCGTTAATGACCACCACCATGCAGGAAATTCCGGCAGTCATTGCGCTTCTGCGTGAAAAATCGCCGCAGACAAAGGTTATCATCGGCGGTGCGGTTATCACAGAAGAATTTGCACAGGAAGCCGGTGCAGACGGGTTTGGCCGTGATGCGGTACAGACTGTGAAGCTGATGGATGAATTTCTGAGCGCACGATAATCTGCAACAGAGTGGAACGTAATATAGACGTAATATAGAAAGAAGGTGCTGCCCGTTGTTAAGAGAACAGCTGGAGCAGAAAAAATTTGTAGTGACCATGGAGGTCGATCCTCCTCGCGGGGCCGATCCATGGCCGGTATTTCTGGCCATTCACGATTTAGCGGATAAACTGACGGCGGTAAATATTGCCGACAGCCCGACGGCAAAACTGCGTATGAGTCCGATTGCGCTTGCCCATCTGGTACAGGCGCAGCTTAAACTGGAAACCATTTTTCACTTAACCTGCCGCGACCGCAATCTGATGGGGCTGCAGGCAGAACTTTTAGGCGCGCATGCCATGGGCGTTCGCAATATTCTTACCTTAACCGGCGACCAGCCGGAGCTGGGCGACCATCCCGATGCCTCCGGCGTATTTGATGTGGATTCTAAAGGTCTGGCGCAGATGGCGGCAAGCCTCAATCTGGGGCAGGACTATTACGGCCGTGAACTGGATAACGGAACCAGTTTCTTTATCGGTGCGGTAGCCAACCCTGCTATGAAAGATATTGCTCATGAAGCCGAACGGGTACACGAAAAAATTGCCCATGGCGTACAGTTTTTCCAGACTCAGCCGGTTTACAGTGTAGAGCAGGTGGAACGGTTTGCAGCGGCGGTGAATACCGATGTACCGTTTATTTATGGCATCATGCCGTTAAAAAGCGTAAAACAGGCGCATTATATGAACGAAAATGTGCCGGGCGTGCATGTACCCGATGAAATGATTGCTATTTTAGAAAAAGAGGGCGCCGAAGGCGGCATGCGCTACATTCAGGACTTAGTGCAGAAGCTGAAACCGATTGCAGCCGGCATTCATATTTTCCCGATGCGGCAGTATCAGCTGGCAGAACGCATCATTGAGGTACTGTAAATGGGTGTTGTACAGCATTTGCAGAAATTTCATGTCCCTTTTGATGCAGAAGGTTTTATCGCAGCCCATAAGGGCTGTCCCGATGACCCGGAACTGCTTCGCGAACTCTGGAAACTGGTAAAGCCCGCGGTATTCTGGCGGGAAGAACCGATTCAACGCAATGATGGCGATATCATAACACTTGGCAGTGGAGATCTTTCCATTGCCAGCTGTTATGTGGCAAAAGGGCTGGCAGAGTGTCAGAAAGCATCTATTCTGGCATTGACCATCGGCCCGCAGCTTCCGGCAGAGGCGCAGCGTGCAGCCGCAAACGGGGAGCTTTATCGCAGCTCGGTAGCCGATTATCTTGGCTCTCATGCAGTGGAGATGTTTGCCGATGCCTTCTGTCAGTATCTGCAGCAGCAGGCGCTTTCGAAAGGGCAGTATGCCACCCTGCGCTACAGCCCCGGCTACGGAGACTGGGCATTATCGGCTCAGCCGGATGTATTCCGGTTTTTAAATCAATGCAAAGGGCAGATTAGCCTCAGCGAGAATTTTCTGATGGAGCCCGTGAAAAGCATTACAGCCGTAATTGGCTGGAGCAGCCAGTGGCAGAAGCCCGAATATCCGCATGGAGAACACAATGCCTTCTGCAACGGAGGGCATAATTGTGCGGCCTGTGTCACCTGGGCCTGTCGAAAAGAAAAACGATAAGAAACGTGTCTTGACTATTAAAATTATGTGCTGTAAACTAGAATAGTTAGGGCACTTTTTCGATTATGAGTCAGTTTTTGATGAAACGAAAAGTAAAATATGCAAAAGAGGAAGTGAGTCAGATGGATCTTGGGCCCGGTCGAGCGAGAAACTGCAAACAAATGAAATCTGACTCACTATTTTTGTGTCGATAGCGCAGCTGTCGATCAAATAGAAAAATGGTGAGTCGCAGGAGGGAAACACTGTGAAAGCCATTTACAAAACGTCGTTAGAAGACGGGCGGCTGGAAGAGATCAGCGAATACTGTGACGGCAACTGGGTATGCCTGATCAGTCCGACTGCAGAAGAAGTACGGGATGTCAGTGAACATTTCGAAATTGAACTGCAGGACATGATTTCGGCACTGGACGAAGATGAAAGAGCCCGTGTCGACGATGACGACGATTATACCTTAATCATTATTGACGTTCCGTACCGCGAAGAGGAAGACGGTCGCGACGGGTATGGAACCGTGCCGCTTGCTATCATTCTGGGTGATAAAGGCAGAAAATATATTATCACCATCTGTCTGCGGGAACTGCAGCTGTTAGATGATTTCCGCAACGGCCGTATCAAAAAATTCTACACCTATAAGAAAACCCGCTTTATTATTCAGCTTCTGTACCGCAACGCAACCTACTATCTGCAGTATCTGCGTATGTTAGAGCGTTCCAGCGGGAAAATCGAACAGGAACTGCATCGTTCCACCCGAAACGAAGAGCTGTTCCAGCTCTTGAGTCTGGATAAATCGCTGGTATACCTGAGCAACTCCCTGCGCGCAAACGAGCTTGTATTAGAGCGTCTGATGCGACTGGAAAGCGTAAAAAAATATCCGGAGGATGAGGAACTGCTGGAAGATGCCATCGTCGAAAATAAACAGGCGATTGAAATGGCGAACGTATACAGCAGCATCCTGGATGTTACCATGGAGGCCTACAGTTCGGTCATCTCCAACAACCTGAACACGGTTATGAAAGTGCTGACATCGCTCACCATTATCATGACCATTCCAACCATGATTTTCAGCTTCTTCGGGATGAATGTGCCGCTGCCGCTGCAGAGCGGAAACGGCGCCGCATCAATCTGCGGCATATCGCTGGTGGCTGTCGGTGTCGCAGCCATTATCATGAAACTGAAAAAACTGTTCTAGGCAGAGGCCTGGCATATAATATGAAAAAAACGAGCGCATGACCGCCGCTTTCTCAATAGAAGGCACGGTATGCGCTCTTTTTTTATGCACAGATGCGGTTATTTCCCAATCTGCTGAATAAACAGTGCGGCCAGTACGTCGTCTGCATTTTCGCCGGTAAGATCCAGAAGTGCCGAAGACACGACACGCACTGCTACCGGAGAGCAGACCTCCAGAATAGTCTCACCAGTAACGGTAACCGGGGTATCGGTACCGGTTTTTGTGATACTGCGGCTGGTGCCGTCGATAGTCTGCCGGTTTGCCTGTAAAGCAAAGACTGTTGTCAGGGCAGTTGCGGCCGGGATATTTACGGTGTAGCGAATATAATAGGTACCCGGGTGCAGAATCTGTACCTGACTGCCGTCGGTATAAAAGGCACCGGCGGTTTCCGCTGCAGTCTGTGTGATATCCAGGCTGCCTCCGGCAGCGGTGTTAAATAATGTTTCAATCTGATAATACAGGGCATAAGCCGGACAGCTCGCATGCATAGAGCCGGATGGCTGACAGCATCCATTTGGACGGTTTCGTTCCTGCATAATCATCACCTCCTCGCATTACTATATGTGTGACGAGACTGTTTGGTGCATTTTTTCAGGAGATGGATGACGGAAATCCGCAGCGGTTTGACGAGGCGGCAGCAACGCGATATAATGTGTGCAGAAACCAGGAAGGGGGCTTTTATGATGAGCTTTTTGAAAAAACATAAATATCTGTCTGTTCTGCTGATGCTGCTTCTGACTGCCGGTATGCTTTTTACAGGTTGTGGAGCGGATGATGGCGGCACAAGTACGGTTGTTACCGGAGATGAGGCGTATATTGTCGAAGACGGGCATTATACCGCACCGCAGGATGTAGCCGATTATCTTTACGAATTCGGGCATCTGCCGGATAATTTTATCACCAAAAATGAAGCACGTGATCTCGGCTGGGACAGCCAGGACGGTAATTTAGACGACGTGGCGCCGGGGATGAGTATCGGGGGCGATACCTTTGGCAACCGGGAAGGACTTCTGCCAAAAGAAAAAGGCCGCAAGTATTATGAATGCGATGTCAATTACGAAGGCGGATACCGCGGCGGAGAACGTATTGTGTATTCTAACGACGGTCTGATTTTTTATACAGGAGACCATTACAAAAGCTTTGAACAGTTATATTAATCCTGCAGGGAGGAATCGATTATGGAACTGCGTTTAGACAGCCGCCTTTTAGATGAAAAAGAGGCTCTGCACAAAGAAATTACCCGTCAGCTGCAGCTGCCGTTATATTACGGTGAAAATCTGGATGCCCTGTGGGACATTTTAACGGCATGGGGCAATCCGCTGACGATTGTAATCGAAAATTGCGGGGAATCGCTGGCGCAATTAGGCAGTCACGGGGAAACTGTCATGCAGCTGTTTCAGGAGGCGGAGGAGGAAAATAACAACCTCTCCGTGGATTTTAGACTGTAGCCTTGCGGCTATACATGACAGAATAACAAAAGCAGGAGGAAAAATCGTATGTTAACCTATCAGCTGCTGACCGCCGAACAGGTGGCAGACATTTATCACAATCATATGAAACAGGATTTTCCCCCGGCAGAAGTAAAACCGCTGCTCTTGATTCAGCAGCTGATAAAACGGGGAGTCTACCAGCCTTACGGCTGGTATGATGAGAACGGAAGTCTCATTGCCTACAGTTTTTTTGTGAAAGCGCCGAAAGGAACCGTTCTTCTGATGGACTATTTTGCAGTATGCCGGGCATATCGAAACAGCGGATACGGCAGCCAGTGCATTGCTTTGATGAAAACCCTGTGGCAGAATACCCGCGGTATTCTGGCTGAGGTTGAAGATCCGGCCAAAAGCAGTTCACCGGAGGAAGAACGCACCCGTACCCGCCGTGTCGCTTTTTATCAGCGCAATGGAATGCGCCCGACGGCGGTTCATTCCGTGCTGTTTGGGGTGCCGTATATTCTGCATTATCTGCCGGTTGCAGATGCATGTGCCGATGGGCAGATCTACGAGGAGCTGGATGCCATTTATCGTACGCTGTTTCCTCTGCCGGTCTATAAAGCAAAATCGAAGATTACACTTCTGGAAAGCGAGGCGTAAGGGATGGACAGACATTCGACGTCGTCTGCTATGCAGCGCGGTCCGGTAATTATTCTGCTGGCTCTTTTCTGCACCATTTTGTGGGGAACTGCCTATCCGGCTGTAAAAATCGGCTATGAACTGTTTGCGATTGATGCTGCCGATGGCTTCGGCAAGCTTTTATTTGCAGGGCTTCGTTTTACTCTGGCTGGGCTTATGACGCTAGCGGTCGGTATTGTGCTTCAGAAAAAACTGGTGGTTCCCGAAAAACAGCACTGGAAAGGCATTGCACTGTTAGGACTGGTGCAGACCACCTGTCAGTATATTTTCTTTTATCTGGGGCTGGCAAATACCTCGGGTGTGAAAGGCTCGATTTTATATGCACTGGCAACTTTTTTTGTGGTGATATTCGCGCACCTGTTATTTCCTGATGACCGTATGACCATGCAGAAAATTATCGGCTGCTGTATTGGTTTTGCCGGTGTATTTCTGATTACGTTTGAAGGCGGGGGCTTAGGCGGCGGTTTTGCAGTTACCGGTGAAGGCTTTATTATGCTTTCCACTCTGTCATCGGCATTAGGGTCGATTATCAGCCGCAGTGTTACCCAGGGGCAGGATCCGGTGGTGATTACCGGTTATCAGCTGACTGGCGGCGGTCTGGTACTCATATTAATCGGTCTGTGCGGGCACGGAACCTTTGGGGCGGTTACCGCAAAAGGTCTGCTGCTGCTGTTTTATATGGCTTTTTTATCCGCTGCGGCTTTTACCGTATGGACAATGCTGCTGAAACATAATCCAGCCAGCCGGATTGCGATTTATAACTTTCTGATTCCGATTTTCGGGACAACCTTCTCGGTAATGTTCCTGGGTGAATCGGTATTCAATCTGCGCAGTCTGGCAGCACTGGCGCTGGCCTGTGCCGGTATTTATATCGTTAACAAAGAGTTTGTGCGCAAAAGCGCCTGTTAAATTATAGAATCTATCGAGAAGCGGAATAGCAGATTCTGTGATAAAACAGAGGCTGCAGTGTAAGTAACAGTAAGCTGATAAAGCTTGAAACCATTACAAAAGCAAAACAGAAGCAGGACAGATTTTCACCGAGTCTGTCCTGCTTCTTTTCGTTCTGCACCGGATTTTGCAAAAAAAAGACAGATACCGTTTCGGTATCTGTCTTGAACGTCAGAACGACTTATTTTTTGATTACTTCTAAACCGCCCATGTATGGACGCAGAACTTCCGGCACGATTACGCTGCCGTCTGGCTGCTGATAGTTTTCCAGAATTGCTGCTACGGTACGGCCTACTGCTAAACCGGAACCATTCAGGGTGTGCAGGAAACGTACTTTGCCTTCTTCATCGCGGAAGCGCAGGTTTGCACGTCTAGCCTGGAAATCCCAGAAGTTGCTGCAGGAGGAGATTTCCTTGTAAGCGTTGTAGCTAGGCAGCCATACTTCGATATCGTATGTTTTGCAGGAGGAGAAACCAATATCGCCAGTTGGCAGAGTGATAACACGGTATGGCAGTTTTAACAGCTGCAGTGCTTCTTCTGCATCGTTGGTTAAGGATTCTAATTCCTCAAAGGAATGATCTGGATGAGCGAATTTTACCATCTCAACTTTGTGGAACTGGTGCTGACGGATGATACCGCGGGTATCACGGCCTGCGGAACCAGCTTCTGCACGGAAACAAGGGCTGAATGCACAGTGTTTGATTGGCAGTTCTTTTGCAGGGATGATTTCATCACGATAATAGTTGGTTACTGGAACTTCTGCAGTTGGAATCAGGTAGTAGTCGGTACCTTCCAGTTTGAACATGTCTTCTGCGAATTTTGGCAGCTGACCGGTACCTGTCATACTTGCGCTGTTTGCCATGTATGGAGGAATCAGTTCTTCATAACCGTGTCTCTGTGTGTGCAGATCCAGGAAGAAACTGATAACCGCACGTTCCAGACGAGCGCCTGCACCTCTGTAGAAGGTGAAACGAGCGCCTGTTACTTTGCCGGCACGTTCAAAATCCAGAATGCCTAAACCGGTCCCAACGTCCCAGTGAGCCAGCGGTTCGTAATCAAATTTAGTAGGTTCGCCCCATGTGCGTTCTACTACGTAATCTGCTTCGCCGCCTTCTGGCAGAGATTCGTGAGGGATGTTTGGAATACTCATGATGATTTCTTCCATTTTTGCATCCACTTCTGCAACCTGCTGGTCTAATGCTTTGATGTCGTCGCCTACTTTGCTCATCTGTGCAACTAATTCATCGGCATTTTCGCCAGCTTTTTTCATTTTACCGATTTCTTTGGAAACGGTGTTTCTTGTATTTTTTAACTGTTCTACTTCGGTTAACAGGGCTCTGCGTTTTTCATCTAACGCCAGGAATGGAGCCAGATCTAAATCCATTCCTCTTTTTTTCATACCGGCAACAACGGCTTCCGGATTGGAACGGACAAACTTAATATCTAACATAATTGCGACTCTCCTTTGTATAATTCAGTTATATATAATTAAACGGCAAAAGCGCTTCATTGTCAAGATTTGGGGCTTAAATTCTGCTAATTTTCGCGGCTGTTTTTCAGCATCCATACCATATTCAGCCAATAGTCGTAAATCTCGTTCTGCGGGGTCCATTCTGCCGCGTAACTGGATACCAGAATGTCTCCCTGACGCAAAATTATTGTGCCGCGAAGCGGATGATGGCATAATATTCCCAGATTCGGCCCCGTTTCGTAAAAATGGACAGCAGGCAGAAAAAAAGCCGCAAACCGGCTGCGGGAAAAGCATGGCACCTCTAGTATGGATGTGGTGCAGCTGCATCTGGCTTCGCAGAAGGTTTTACAGTTTAACAGGGGCAGGAGCTGATTTTTTCCCAGTGCCGAGGCGCCTGCGCAAATACCGAAAAAGGAGAGGCTGTCGGCTCTGGAGAGAAGATGGGCTCGAAAGCGGAACAGTTCGCGGGCATAATCGTGAGGATGAAACCCGGTAATCAGAAGGCCGTCCAGGGCTGAAATCTGTCGTGCATTCTGCAGAGGGAACGAGTGAATGTTCTGTGTGAGAAAACTGGTCTGCTGACTGAAAATTTTCTGATTCTGCTGTAAAAGTACTGGCGGACCAATCATTCCGATAGACAGCATCGAAATCCCTCCCTGCTAAAATGATGTACTGTCAGTCTATGCGAACGGTGCGGGCAATGATACAAAGCGTGGGCAAGAAGAGAATAGTGGCAGAAAACGCTGGGACTGTGGTATAATGACAATATAAATATATCTCATCGAGGGGAGGGGATTGCGGTGTATTTTCCGGAAAATATGGAGGAACTGGAGCGCATTAAAACCGAATGTATGCAGCTGGTGAATAAACGGGCAGTATTATCCAGTGTGGCCGCTGTGATTCCTTTGCCAGGAGTGG
>RHMF01000860.1_pt1 | contig 17305 bp, 28 predicted proteins | sample 5365151 | NCBI WGS metagenome assembly RHMF01 (sample SAMN10266501, study PRJNA497801) | feces metagenome | isolation source: feces | host: Bos taurus | place: China: Prairie of Fairy Mountain | collected 2017-08-14 | reverse complement strand
TGGAGCAACGTTTCGCTATTACCTAGTCACCTATCACGTCACCAAAGTCAGTAAAGAAGTACAAGCATGGTGGTAACCATATCGTAACAACTTCACCAACAGAAAGCCCAGTAAACGTTATTTCTACATCACCATTAGTCTTAACTGTCAAGTCTTTCGCATTAATAATACCGAACGTACCACCACTAATCGTATTATAATAACAACCAGACGAAATCACGAACTGCGAACTAACAGTCAAACTACTAACAGGTAACGTCAACGTCACCGTCCCTGTGGTACTAGCAGTAAACCTAAGCCTACCATAAATCTTACCAAGCGTACCGCCTGCATTTAATGCATAATAAACGTCATTTAACGTACCTATCGTACCACCAGAGATACTTGGAACAATCGAACCTGTATTCGTAATCGAAAGATAGGCCTGCAACGCATCAGCGGTAGTCTTAGCATTATTCGCAACCGTACCTGCACTCGTAGCAGTATTCTGAGCGGTATCAGCATTAGAATCAACTTCATTAATCGCACTAACTAAATCAGTTTTTGCAGTAGTTGTCAAACTAGCAAGCGTACCGATATTAGTAGCATTCGTGGTCGAAGCACCCTGAGCAGTAGTTACACCATCAGCATTCAGCTTCATTTGAGCATCAATTTTACTCATATCACCATTATAATCAGCGAGCCACGCAGGTTTATCTGTACCGATAAACTGACTTAACTCATAATTGGTGGTTTTATTTGTACTAGACATTTTATAATCCTTTCTTTAATATTATACTAACAAACTTTTACCATTCTGGTCGTACTGGTTAGCAGATAGTTCATACGCATCATAAGCCGTAGCACTTAAATCTAGAGCATCATATTCCGTAGCTGTCAATGCATCACTACGACCTAAAGTATAAAGATTGTCAACTACAACCTGAATTGGTGAATAATAACCAGTAGTCGGATCAAACAAATTAATATCACCAACACTTACCGCTTGAATTTCGGCCTCTAACTGCGAAGCAATCGTATCAGTATAAGCCTTTGCTTCAGTTAAAGCAGTAGCAATCATCGCCTGAAGTTCAACCTTAATCTGAGCGAATTGTAAGGCGATAGTTTGAGTAACTGATTGTTCAAAAGAAGTCATTTCTTCTCTTAGCAAACTAACCTCAGCTTCAATTTCTTCTATCTTACCAGAATAGTTATTAATAAACTCAGTATTACTATTAGTCTGAGCAATCACTTCGTTTAGCTTCTTCAACACACCTAATAGGAACTCCACGTCTGTCATCATATCTCTAGGGTCAACCGAAATTGGCTCAAAGAATCCGATAGGTGGAATCTTCGGGTTAGGCTGAAAATTGATATATGCCATATACTCCTTTCTAGTATATACCCATGAATAACGGTTCTAACTCATAGACAATCTCGGTGTTAACTGCCCGAATCGCTCTACGGTAATCAGTTAGTAATTTACTAACATTCTGTCCGTTATTGCCTTTAATGTTTTTAACGTAATCTTCTGTACCATCACTTGTAGAATTACCAGAGCTACTTCCTTCTGATTCATTGGCACTGGTCGAACTGGCGTACTTACCATTCAGAATTTCAGTCTTACTGATTTGTCCTTGAGGGGTATCGCTTGCAATCGACAACCCTGAACTGTCAGACCGAGAATTGGTATTACTGGTCATACCTGTTGTTCCTTTATAGGTTTCTGAGTAATTCATATTAGAGATGGGGTCAAAATTAATTGAAGTAGAATAGAGAATTGGTGCATAAGTTTCCATCACTTCTCGGAGCTTGTCACGAATAAAGAGCCTGAACTGGCCGATAGCATCCGTACCGATTTCTCTAGTATAATAATGGTCTAAGATACGATTAGCTAACTGATCTTTCGTCCATACACCTTTCTCTTGTATCACTTTAATCTGTTCATCTGAGAGATAATCCGATAATTGATAATCCGAGAACCAACTTTTAACTTCATCTTCACCGAACGCAGAAATTACTTCTCTTAGTTCATAAGTATATTTAGCCATTTAAAAGCTCCTCCTCTTTTTCTTCTTCTCTCAACGCTCCTCTATAATCATCAGTGATAGATTCAAACTGTTTCACCACGTTATAAAGGTCAGAACGTACTCTTACATTAATCGCTTTATCACCCATCAAACCATACTTCTCATTGAATTGTCGGCAAGCTTCTTGACGAGGTATTAACTGAGCTTGTAGGTTTAGATTAATGAGTTCATTATTAGAATCAACCTCATTTGAAATCAAGCGTTCTCTCTTTTCAGACAAGTTAGAAATTCCAAACGTTGTTAAAAACTCATTCCAGATTTCACGCTTATAATCAAGTAAGTCTTTAAAGATGATAGGAGCATCCGTCTTAATCGATTTCAGAGCATCAGGTGTAATCAAGTTCTTATCAGCGAAGATTACTGGACTGTTTCCATCATATTCTTCGTAGGTCTTCTTAAGTGTGAAATACTGTTTCTGATCAGTTACAATCATAATCGGAGTACGATGAGCTTTAATGTTTGTATCCGCTGTACGTTGTGCTTCAGATAACCGATAAGCGAACAGGGAAACAGAAGCAGTAGTTGGGATTCTCTCATAGTTATTCAAAACTAAGATACATTCTTTACCCTTTTCTTCTCCTATATCCGTAGTGTATAGACTTCGCCTCTGATTGAACCTGTACGAATAACACACAACTTCAGTAGGAAGGCCATAAATATTAATGTAACCACCATCGGAAGCCATCGTATTAATATATCCGTAGTCATCATCGTAAAGCAAGGCACATTGGCCGTTATAATAAAGACACATTTCTATATATCTAGCATTCATGGATGGTGGCAGGTTCTGCCATTCGAAAATCGACAAACAGACCTTCTTCATGCGTTCAAGATAATCAATATAAGTCTGATTATTCATGATAATAGCATCTCTGAAAGCATCTTTTGGTGGAATTTTTCGTATTTTTCTCATGTAATCCCTTTACTATATTATATCATTGTTTTGGCTATAATCGGCAAACGTAGCAGGATTGTGCCAGAAAGTCACACCATTATCAAACATATTCTTAATCTCGGCTAAATCAGACTGGGGAATATCAGCTTCAATGTAGCAACCAGTGGTCTTGACATAGTTCCAGTTCCTCCGACCTGTAATATTTGGCAACTTGATTCGGTTCGTCTGATATCCAAACTGCGAGAAGTAGTCATCAATACAGCGAGCTAGTGGTGCTTTAACAGACATTGGCATAACAGTGAAAGGAGATTTATATTTCGCCCAGACTATATCTCCTGCATTTAAGTTGCCATGTACTTGATCAGATACCATATTAGCCTGAGTTTTAGCCAGATGCTGTTCACGAGCTAGAGCAATTAAGTCAGCACCCGAACCGATAAGCGAACCACCTGCTCCCATTGTAAGAGCTGTGCCTAACCCTAAACCACCACCGAGATTTTTAGCTTCTTTATAAGCAGAAAGTCCTGAAAAACCACCTGTGAGAAAATTAGCACCTGCATGAAGTAAACCTGTTTTCCATTGTGTTTCAAGGTTAACAGCGTTTTGAGTTAACCAGTTAGTATAAGAATCAGACTTCCATGAGCATACAGGATATTTAGCACCTGACACACTATAATCCAGAGCGTTTTCAGATGAAGAAATGTTTTTGTAATTTAATGGAATTGCTTTGGTATTGCCACTTACTCCGAATGTTCCCTCAATTTTGAACTGAATAGAGTTTTCGCTAAAGTCTTCATAACGATAGGGAAGGGAAGTACCAGAGTTATTTGAAAGGTTAAAGTAACAAAACGGATAAGTATAAACCTTATTATTCTTTGGAATATATCCGTCAACAGAACTAGGTCTAGTAACTGTATATGTACCTAAATTATAAACACCATCTTTACGGTCTGGTACTGGTATATGCAGAACAGTTAACGCTGAACCACCACTTCTTTGAGCATGAAGCGAAATACTATGAGTTGTTCCTACTAAACTTTGAGGTATCATATATACATTTATGATGGAATCACTTAGTCCTGCAAAATCGTATATTTCTCTAATTTCGCTTAAATTAACACCGATATTTTCACCTATAGTAAGACCTGCAATAAGAGGTGTAGTTCCTCTATTAATATCATTGAGTGATGGTGTAGTAGTACGAGTAGTAGACCCATCATCCCATTCATATGACAAAGTAGAGCTTTCACCTTCATTTTCAAGTTGCGATACTTCAACTACAATACAATAATCCGAAGCACTGTTAAAGTTAGTTACAGTACCATTCGTAGTCATCTCACCGAGTTCTAGACCTTCTTCTAAGATATTAGCACCAATAGTATCATCGTTCGTGTGTTCACGAGCAACCAGTACAGGTTTAAAAGTCAGGTCGAACTGATAGGTTTGCCAACAGTCCGTCTTAATTGCAATATCGGTAGAGTTTGGACTTTTCCATTCCATACCAGTAATAAAAGCATAGAACCATTTATCAGAGAAAGCAGTATTCCGATACATACAGTAGTTATACGAGATTAACTCATCATAGTTACCGCTAAAGCGTATCGTACCGTCCTGCCTTTGATAAGTAAAATTCTCCGCTTCGAGTTTAGGAAGGGAGTTAAAATAATTGAACTGAGCTTGTTTATTAGCAAAGGTCAACTGATTCATGTCATTAATTTCTAGGGGAACTTTCAAAAGGTATAAATCAGTATCTGGGGTAATCACCGCCATTTAAAAATCCTTTCTTAAAAAGGGAGAGGAAAAGCCCTCTCCCCATTTAAAATTATGAACCTGCAGAAACAGTTACTGAAATCGTATCAGTATGTCCGTTAGCAGTTAACGTAATCGTTGCACTACCTTCGGTCTTTCCTTCGATTTCTACTGCTTTACCCTTCAAAGTAGCAACCGCATAGGTTTCTGCACTAGAGGAAACAGTAACAATACTAGTAGCGTTTGGTGGAGTTAGTTCAAACGGAACAGTAACTTTCTGTCCTGCTGTAACCGTAACAGCCGATTCACCTGCTTCAATGTCAGTAGCGTTAACCGTTGGAGCAGACGTAGCAAAGACAATAGCATTCGCAAAGAGCGAGAAGTTGCACATACGCACGTCATTTAGATAATACTGCCATGTACGGTTATTAGCGTTGTAGAACTCATCCATAGCGAAGTCTTGAGTTTTAATCTTGAACCACGCTCTATCCATAATAGCACATTTGATAGCCGAACCATCTACAGCGAGATTTCCTTCATCATCGTACTGATTGAAGTCATCAACTACAATCACCCGACCTAAGAAATCAGCTTTACTCATATTGAAGGCAGAAGCAAGCACTTCTACGTCAACTAAGCTTTCAATATCAGCCGAGATCAAGACCACAATATCTTCAGGAGAAGACCAAGTTTTAAGAGCAAGTCTACCGCCTTTAACCTTATTCCATGCGTTGTACTTCGTGGATGGAATCTGCATCTTGGAGAAGGTTGCTCGTAGGGTTCGAATAAGAGCTTTCGCACTCTGTTCATCAGTTACGTCAGAGATGGTCTGATACTGAACGTTATTACCAACGAACGCACCAGTGACTAAGCCCTTAGTTTGATTGTAACGAGTGATATAAGCACCGTTGTAAAGCGAATTAATATACCCTGAGATTAACGCTTCGAGATTATCCCAAGAAGTGAAGGCATTACGAATCTTCTCACGAGTGATTGTGACGCAGTATTGAAGGTCAGAGTTCACACCAAGATATTCAACTGCGGTTTCAGCTTCATACTTCTGGAGTAAGCCTGCAAAGTCATTTACGTTAAAACCACGAGCTTTAGCAGGATTGACGTAAGCGTTCTCAATCCACTGACCGAGAGGCATTCTTTCACCTTCTAGGTTTGCTAGAGGGTTGTTAAAGGTTTTGTTGTAAACTGCAGTATAAACAATTTTCTTTAAGAGCGATACAAACTCGTTCATGACGTTAAGATTCTGTGAATCGAGAATCGGTACACCGAATTCACCGATAGTAGTGGAATCCGTCACTACAGGAACGTACTGGTGATAAATCGAACCAGAATCCACTGACATTTCACGCATCTTATTCAATGCAGTTTGTAAACCTGCTGATGGATACATAAAATATTCCTTTCTTTTATTAATGAATGAAGTTTCCGTTCTTATCGAACGCATCCTTCAGATTGATTTTCTTCGGTGGTTCTTTCTTTTCCTCACCCTTGTCTTCGACTTTCTCCATAGGTATTTTCTGGAGCAACGCACCGTTAGCAGAAACAAGTTTTTCATTCCTCTCTTGAAGACTTTTGATGGTTTCATCTCTAGAGGCAATCGCTTTCAAGTTTTCAGTGTTCCCTGTTAAGATTTCTCCTAGTGTATCAGAAATCATCGCACTATTTTCTTTACCTAGTGTTTCTTCAATTTTAGAAGTGAGTTCAAGTATTTGTTCGTCTGTCATCCTAATTAAATATTATCATAATATTAATAATATTTCCAGTGATAACCTGCAAAGGTATGATTATATTTATAATGTTTTAAAACACCAACTAATACATTTTGATGTTTTTTATAATAATTCGATGCTTCTATAATTGAAGGGAATATTTCACCTGTTTCTATACATTGTACAGGTTTGCATCCTTTTCTTAAAACTTTTGATTTATGTAAAGCATTATTCTTTGAAGTCACCCATTCTAAATTATCAACACTATTATGTGATTTTATTCCGTCAATATGATTGACTTCAGGAAGATTAAAAGGATTTTCGATAAAAGCATACGCAACTAATCTGTGAATAGCATAATTCTTTCTGATATGTTCTTTGTTACATAAATGCACATATTTATAACCATGAGAATCAATAGGTTTAAGAATTTTACGTTTACTTTTTATCCTGCCTAAATTAGAAACTTTATATAAATCATCATAACCTTTAATATTTTTCCATATTTCTTTCATATTCCACTCCTCTTTTCTCGTAATTTCCTACTATATAAAGCCCAGTTAAAATGTGAACGTTTAGGCGAACCTGTAATCAGGCTAGGAGTTGGTGGAGTAGTATGCCAAGCTTTGTAACGAAAAGCTCCTAAAAATAATCTTATATCGTAACCATGAATATTTGTATAAGCACCGCCTACAGGGTCAGGTATACCACCGTTATTTTGGGATAGAACAGGGAATTCATAAGGCTCGTTCGGGTCAGGTGTCCATGAACTATAATCCGTATCTGCCCATCCAACGTGACCGTAAGGATTCGCACCTGTGTAATTAAAGACGATTATGTCACCCTGTTTAATATTGTTTACATTTGTAATTAAATCAAAATATGTTGTACCATTATAAGAAGCGTTTGCTACCCGATTTTCCCACATAGTATAGGCTGACGAACTAGTGATAATTGGGTATCCTTGTGGGAATCCTACATTCCACCAGAACTCTACGGCTAAATCATAACATTGACAGCCGTAGCCTGCCGAAGGGTCAAAATCGTAACCGTTCCCATTAGTAGCAGTTTTCCATACTAGATAAGTATTATGAGGGATAGTGACATATCCTGTATATTTTGCCATTATTCCTCTTTGTTATCATTAACGATTTTAGATACTCCAAAGATTGTACCAAGCAGTAGTCCGATAGCATCTAACGTCAGTGAGATTTCTCTTGCAGGAAGTCCTAGTTCCCAGATGCTATCAATTGTTACTATGAAGATACCGATAGCAGGTAACACTACTGCTATGATCCACCGTAAAGTTTCATAAATTGGTTTCGCTAACATTTAGACCTTCTTTACTTGAGATGCTGTCCACCATCCAGTGACTGCTCCCATTGTGTTATATTGATTACAACCATATCGTCCATTATTAATCATCACAACTTTCATCTTACGGCCATTGAAGTTTTTAGTCTTCCCGCCACCCCCATATGAATCGCCAGTTCCTTGCCCTGTCACACTGACAGTATCTCCTACTTTAATAGCTGTAGGTTTCACGTCTTCCCATTTTACCACTCGTACACCATTTAAGTATTCGCCCCATTGATAAGAGGAACTCGGTTTTCCTACTTTAACACCATCAGAATAATATGTTCCTCTATCACACACTTCGACATGACCCCAGATACCTGCTCCCGTAAAGACTGGTACAGCTACATTAGTTGGAATCGAAGAAAGAGGATGCAGTGTTCCGAGATTTTTGTTCTCATTCATCGCTCCTCGTGCATTAGCATATTTACTACCGATACCATAAGCTAGACGAACGTTTCTCAGACAAAAGTTTTTGGTTCTACCCATCTTAGAGAGGTTAAAATTTACTAACTGTTTCCAACCCATTATTTTATATCCTTTCTGATATGTTCAATATCTTTTTTAATACCTGCTATATCAAGTTTGATTTCTCCAAATTTCTCAGCGTATTCATTATGTTTATCTAGACGAGTTTTAATACCAGTAAGTTCTTCAAAAATCTTCTTAAAAAGGTCGTTTTGTTCTTGTTCCCTTTTAGCTTCGTTTACAGCATCCTTTTTCGAACGAGCAAAAAGCCCTGCCAGAATCCCTAGAATTGTACCTAAAAGTCCGATTAAAGCTACGATGATTTTAGCTTGTACGTCATTCATAATTTAATTATATCACGATTTGTGTTATACTTAAATTGTGGTAGCTTTTGCCCACCTGCTACCATATATTCACCTAAATAGCTCCCAAAATACCACCCCTTTCGGAGTGGTTTTTGGTTTATTTCTTAGCTTTACGCTTTTTACCACCGCAAGGCATGGTACTCCTTTCTATAAAGCTGTTCTATCTACGATAATTGGAAGATTGCCTGAAACTACGCTAGTGTAGCCGTAACGAGCCATCCATTCGTCTATGGCTTCAAGCTCAGAGATGAGGGTTGTATCGGTGATTTTGGTGTTGGTGGAAGTTGCTAAAACATAATAAACAATAGGGTTATTTGTGGATAGCCAGTTCTTAAAATCATCAACTGTTCCAGTTCCACCTATTGTTGTTTTGTTGATTTTGATATAAAGGTTACTATTAGTGGTTGCTATACCTTCAATATCGTTACTATATAAATACCCTTGAGTACCATCAGTAAAAATATTGCAAATTAACATTCCATTCTGGCTATTAGTGATGTTAACAATTAACGGTGATATATCAGTTGAAGGTAATCTTGCAGGACGTGTATTAGTTTGGCTAGAAGTTCCCCAAGACTCCCAACTTTCCGTTCCGTTAAGGGTTTTCTTATATATTTCGTTATGTACATACCAACCATCATCACCTTTATAGATATAATCTTGGTAAGTTCCGATTTTACATAGTTCGACTGATCCTAGCGACAATGTATAATCATCACTATTCATACCGTCACCCAAAGTTAAGGTCTGTGTACCTGTTACTACATTCACTGTTTGTGGGTAATCTGGGTTAGGAGAGGGAATACCACCTACATATGGCTCAAAGTCTGTAGCGGTAGAACCTAGCTCTATTTGAAAATTTTTAACATCAGCAGATACTCCAGTAGTTGCAGTTCTTCTTATAAACTCTAGATTAAGCGAGTTCTCGCCCGATATTAGCACAAAATATTTAGTATACGAAGCATCAGTACCTGTATTAACTAAAGCTGTACTAGTACCAACTTTCCTCATACTTAACGCTTCTCCTTTGTGCATAAAAGATAAAACATATTCTTCGCTACTAGTTAGTCCACTAATTGTTGACAGCACTGCATTAAAGCCACCAGTCCAAGTTAATGTCCATTCTCCATCATCTGATGGACCAGTTATAATCAAAGATGAACTCATCCCACTTATAGAACTCATATTCCATAAATTTTTCCCTGTATACGTCTGTTGTGTAGTATCACCTTTATATTTAGTATCATAAGCTACTTTTCCCCATAGTTGATTATGAGAAGCATCGTGAATAGTTCTAACTTCACCTTCAGTGATAGTTAGCTCTTTGACTGTTTGCATATCCATAACTAGGATTCCTTTTCTACAGCGATGCTCTTTTCTACTTCAGTTCCGTCTACTAAGGTAAAAGTAAAGGTTTCAAAATCGTAATCTCCACCCCCACCACCGCCACCTGTAGGGAGCTTTTCATACCATGTATCTTTGTAAAATACATAAAGTTTAGAATTGTCTGAACAGTAGAAGGTACTACCGTTTACTACTTTTTCACTGGTTGCTGGAGTGGGTTTATTATCTGTTGATAAGCCGATAAAATCCCATCTATAATGACTGTCTACCATTTCATTTTCCTTTCGATATTAGTTTGTACATTAGAGGTCTTTTCATACCATCTATCTTTAGTCCAGAAAAAGAGTTTCGAAGTATTTGCCTCGTAAAAGGTACTACCATCTACTACCTTGTTTGAGGTTGCAGGGGTAGGTTTACTATCCGTAGACAAACCGATGAAATCCCATCTGGTATATTGCTGTGTGTCCATTGGTTTCTCCTGTTTATAGTTTTATTATATCATGGTTTCGGTTTGGTGGCCTGTGGAAAACTTACTGAAAATAGTCTTGACTTTTTACCATAAGTTTGATATAATAGAGTTAACATTAAATAACAAAGTGAAAGGTTATAATGAAAGAAAAGACTATTAGTGATAAGAAAATCATTGACACTCTGATTAAAAAAGGTTTCATTGAGATTACTCCGATTTGTGATGAGTGTTGTGGAAGGTTAGTAACTGAACTGTTACATATTTTTGGATCAGCAAACTTTAATGTAGTTCAAGTTGAGGATAATATTTACTCAATTAGGATTAGTGTATAAGGTAGGATTTATGAAAGTATCAAGACTTATTTTTACTAAAGAAACTAAAGATAAAATGAATAAAAGCCTTAATAAACGTGAAAAAGGTCGGTTACGTTCTGCAAAGTTAAAAGAACTTGATAACGATGGTAGGTTAGCTGTTGCTAAAAATCGTTATGAAGTAGCTAGTATGGTTGGTGTTAGTAATAAACAAGTAGGTTATAATTGGGTTAGTACATTAATCAAACGTAAAAAGATAACTGAAATTCTTACAGGTGTGAATCAATATGGTCAAGCTGAGTATGAATATCATCTTGGTAGTGGTGAAACAGTAGTTGACAAACCAGTAGTTCAAGAAAAAACAGACAAGGTAAAACAAAATGTTAATAAAAAGAATGTTGATGGTTATCAAAAAGGAAAATTAAGGTTTGATAAGTTATGTAAGTTATTAGAAGATGATGCATTAAATCAACCTACTACCCGTAAACAACTGGCAAAATTAATATGTGATAAAAATGATGATGTTGAAAGAGTGTATTTATGGATTAATAGCTTGATACAAAAAGGTTTTATTAATGAAGAAGTAGTTGGTTATAATCAGAATAAGGTAATCGAATGTAAGTATAGTATTTTACGAAAACCTGTTTATAGTAACAATAGAATAAGTTATTCTGCTCCTCCTATTGTTACTGATTCAAACGAATCTTTAAATATAATTAAATCTGACAATATTAAAATTGAAATTAATTATAAAGATTTTTCTATTAAATTAGAAGTTGATGATTTAAATCAGTTGAATTTAGTCATCAGTAATGTTCTTCAAGCTTTAATTAATTTAAGATATAATTAAGTTAGAAAGGATTAATTATGAAACTGAAAGATGAAATTGAAAGAATCGAAAAACAGTCGATACAGATTAAAGAAATTAGAAAAGATATTAATGATATTTTTAAAGGGTTAAAATAATGGAAGACGTTAAGAAAGAGGAGATTTTATCTCATCTTGATTATACTATTAGTTTAGCTCGTAAGTTCTATAACTCTGTACCTATGTCGCAGGTAGATGAGATTATTGATGAGCTGATAAAAGTTGAAAGTGAAGTAAAGGAGTATTAGATGATTAGGAAGAAAGAATTATTAGAAAGAATCAAGGATTTAGAACTTCAGATTGAATGGCTGATTGATAAGTATGATGAGTTAGAGAAAAAGGTTAAGAAGGTGAAGAAATGATATAATAGAATCATGAATGATAACGATGAAAGAGTGAATTATCAAAGTTATTAGAAAGGAGAAAGTTATATGAGTATTCATAGATTTGATATTATTAAAGCAGACGAAAAACACTATGGTAACGAATGGGGAGGTAGACCAGTAGAAGATTATCTTTTATATCATGGTCTAAACCCTGATAATATTTCGAAAAAAGATGCAGATAAACTTATTAAAAGTAATGGTTGGTCTATTGACCGTTAGAAAGGAAGAAGTTATATGAAAAAAGGCAAATTATTGGCATCAGGTCAAGGTGTAAACTCCATGATGGTTACATCCTACAAAAATCATTATAATAACAACAATACAATATTGTCTGTTAGTAATCCTAATGACTTCAATTCATCTTGGAAAATTTACGAACGCAAGAAGGATGATATAAAAGAAGAAACATTAAAACGTTTAAGAGAAAGAAGAATACCTAATCCCACTTTATCTGCATTAGAAGTTGACACTATAAATCGTAATGCAAGAAAGTTAACTCCAGAAGAACGTAGAATTAATAAAATGTACGGACGAGATGTTAACGATAGTGAATTATGGAAAAAGATAGTAAAAAGATAAAATTTAAATTATTCTACAACCCAGACTGCAATAAATATAATGTTTTAAAGTATGGTAATTTAATGAATGACTGTATGGGAGACCGATGGCAACAAGTCACACTTCCTGACAAACCTGCATATACAAAATACCGTAAAGTTGCAGAAAGATGGATGAATAAAATAATCACTTTATCGTAAAATCGGTATCTTCGAGAATAACTCCACCACTAACGTATGTATAACGTAACTTGTGGTGGATTTTCTTGATTTCGTCTTCCGTTGCACCGTTTTTCTTGGCTATCTCTTTCATTCTGTCTATAGTTAGTCCTGCTGTAGAGAAGCCTTTTTTAAAGTTATCAAAGGTGATTAGAGGTGCAAGATAATGAGGAAGACCTGCAACAGTGACATGAACCTTTTTATCTTCAGTTTCGTAGATATAACACTTTTGCCTCAGTCCTTTGAATCTGGTAGCCGTTTTTTCTAAAGCCCATGCACCGAGCTTGTAGTCATCAATTTCGATTACGTCCTTTAGTTCTTCAAGGTCAGCTTTATTTAGACCACACCAGATTGAATCAGTATCACTGTACCAGTAAAGGTCTTTACCGTATTTTTTCAAACTGTAATCTCGGACAGCTTGTGAGGTACGGATAGTTTTGTTCCGTCCGTAGGCAGTGATAAAGGATGCAACTGGAATGTAGAGGCCTTTCGTTTCTTCTTCTGGTAGGTTGATATAGTGAAGATTTCCCTCAGTGTCTAGAACGGGAGCTTTTTGTCTTGCCGTTAGAGAGATGGCGAAACGGCCATAACAGGAGTTTAAAAGGAGCTTCGCTATAGCACGTCTAGGCTTTGAACCTTCCTTTGTAGCTTCGATTTTCTCTTTCATCCAGTAGTCTATGTAAGAATCAAAAATGTGTTCTGCAGGAATTTCCATCCGCCGATATAGGTTTCGTCTGAGATTTCGTATTGATCTAGGAATAGTTCGAGGTCAGGCTTGGTGAGGGTTAGGGTTACCTTTTGGTCGTTTGAAGATTTTAAGTATTCATTTTCAACGAAAGATAGAGTGTTCTTAATCTGGATACATGGTATTTTATTAGGTTTTAATTTGAATCTGCAAGATATTACCTGAACATATAAACTATAAGTAGAATCCTGCTGATATTTACCATCGTAATAAACAGGTGAACCGATAGGCATAGTCATCTTTTGACATGATGGATAGAGGCTGTTTACATCAAGACAGATTCCGTTTTTAAGTTCTTTGCCAACATATTTATCGTTAAGATAAGTAAAACCACCTCGATAAGAATCTCTTATACTTTTATCTACTAATAAAGGTAATTTAGGAAAATATGATTTAAAATATTTGCAACGTTTTCTGAAGTCGGAAATTGCATTCGAAGCAATAGTCATTTTAGTTAGACCTTTATCAAACATGAAGTTGAGGACTCTAGCTACAATTTCTACGTCATTTCGGATATAAGCTATCTCGTGTGGGGTTAGCTCATGTCCAACAGGACGATATTCTTTATAATCTAGTTCGAGTTTAGATATTTCTAGACCGAAGCCTTCGGCTAGGCTTTCTACTGAGAAGTTAGGAAAAAGTTTCATAGCATCTAGGATTTTTACTTTGTTGGTGTGCTTCCCTTTTACTTCAAAATAGATTTCGATAACGTAAAATGCACCTTGTTCTGTGATTAGAGTGGTAAAGGTTTTGGTTTGTCTATCTTTAGAACTATCTATTCGTGTGTACCCTTCTTTTAAAAGCCATGATAAGATGAATGCACCATCAAACTTGAGATTAAAAAAATACATGATATAATTATATTTAGGATTAGAGCAAAACTTCATAAATCCTTCGATAGAATTACCGTAGTAAAATTCATCTGGGTTTTCTACATTACATAGAGCATACGCCCAGACACGACAGTCATTTTTATCGGTAGTAGTTTCAAAGTCTGCACTATAACATAGCGAAGACTTCATAATTATTTATTCTTATATTTATCAATTAATTCGTCTGCTCTTAGAATAATCTCATCAATCTTTCTCTGCATGAATTTAGTTTCAACTGCTAATTCATATTTTCCTCTACCTTTTGGACTATCAACAGTATCGTAAACACTATCTATTAAATCTTCGTTTCTAACCATCTCTGTAAACTGATTTTCAGATAAAACATAAAATTTACTAAGTAATGCTTCCCTATCTGCTTTTTTATATTTATCTGGCATTAATTTCATGGCACGTTCAAGCTGTGCTAAATAAAGACGAAAACCCTGTCTTTTAACTAATTCACTTCTTTCGGCATAGGCATAATAAGCTCGAAACCCTCTTATTTGTGAATCGGTTAAAGTATTTAAATCTTTATCTAATTCTTCACGTTGTTGAACTAAATTTTGATAACGATTATGAAGCCTAAGATGAAATTCAGGTTGATTTCCGATAATCCGCTCTAAGTCTGCAATTTCTTTATCATAGAATTCAATAGTCTTTTTACGATTCTTTTTGAAGAAATCCTTTTCCCACTTGGATAAACGATTATCACCTGATTTCTCTAAACCTTTTTTAGTATTAAAACTTGCATATAGTTTTAACTGTTTCTCAATTTCTCTAGCAGATTTATCTGAATATCTTAATTTAAATTGCTTAATATTAACTTTATCAGGTAAGATTCCTCTACCTCTCGTTTTAGTTTTATTATATCCAACTCTTTTATTAAAATTTTTTAATATTCTATTTGTTTTATCATTTAATTCTTTTGGAAACATTTACTTCTCCTATTAGGCTGTTCTGTTGCGACATTTAACTAACCTGCTTTAAAAGTGGAGGAAATTGCCAGATTATATGGTTAGCACCTGTGTTTATTTAAGCTTTATATTCGTCATCGTAATCTACGTTATAGGTTTTGACGATCCGACCTTTAGTTGAAGTTGTTTCGCCTGTATATTCTAGCCAAACGTAAGAACCGACTGGGATTTGTTCGAATTGGCGGTTCAGCGAGGCTGATCCATACACTCCGTATTTTGTTCCGTCACCTGCTTGAACAATATATTTAATCGTTAGGCCGTAATCTCCTTCGAATTTCTCTTTTGAGAGGTATACTCCTTCTAACTTATCACCGACTGCTAGGTTGGTGTTCCATGTAGTAGTTTTTTCATAAGTTACTGATGCGGATTTTCGCATAGTGATCTCCTTTTTTATAGTTTATTTGGTAATGCTTTCTTTATTAAAGTGATTTCCTTCTTTCACTTTGTAAAGATAATTCTATTGTATGGGTTTTTGGGTTGGTTGGCAAGACTATTTTTTTATAATTTTCATGTTATAATTAAATTAACCGATAGGAAGGATATTCCTGAAGGTGTAATTTATTATCGCTAGGTGCTACCGTTAAGGTTAAATAAGGTACTATGGGTCATCCATGTTGAAGAAACAGCCATAGGCTTTTTCTAGTTGGTACACTAGTGTTTAACTACGGTAGTTATCTGGCGAGATTTTTAAGTAAGGATGAGCTTATGTATTATGATTATGACAAGTTGTTGTCTAGAACTGATTGGATTTTTAGCTTTATTATAACGGAGAGAGGTTTAGGTAAGACTTTTGGGGCTAAGGTTGCGATGCTTCAGAAGTTTTTGAAGAATGGTGAACAATTTATTTATGTAAGAAGATATAAAACGGAGCTTGATTCTAGTTTGTCTACTTTTTGGTCTGATATTCAGAATAATGGATTTTTTGAAGATTATGATTTGAAGGTGGTTAAGAGTAAGTTACTTACGAAGTTTACCTGTAATGGTAAGGTTTGTGGGTATGCTGTTCCGCTGTCTACGAGTAATATTTTAAAATCTACCGCTTTTCCGAAGGTGAAGTATATTGTTTATGATGAATTTTTACTTTGGACTGGTGGGAGCTATAGGTATCTCAAGAATGAAGTGAACGCTTTTTTGGATTTGTACGAAACGACGTTTCGCTTGAGAGAAGGTAAAGCAATTTTTCTAGGTAATGCGATTAATACTTATGCAAACCCGTTTTTTGCATATTTTGATTTAGATTTACCGTATGGTGGTGAGTTTAGGTCGTTTCATGATGGAGCGATTCTGGTACAGTATGCTAGAAATAATGCTTATAGGAATGTGAAAAAGAAGACGAAGTTTGGTAAACTTATTTCAGGTTGTGATTATGGAAAGTATGCTATAGATAATCAGGATATTATGGTGAGCAATATGTTTATAGCAAAACGGCCAGAAAAGGCTTATTTTATGTCTATGCTGATTATTAATGGTACTAAGTTAGGTCTTTGGGTTGGTAGAGATGGATATTATTATCTTTCTGAAAAATATGACCCGAATACTACTATGAAGTTTGTGTTTGATTATACTGATCATACTGATAGTACCATCTTTACAAACGCTAGACAGAATATGCACCTTCACGCTTGCGTTGAAGCTTATAAGCATGGATTCTTGAGGTTTGAAACAGAGAAGGTTAAAGGTACAGTAATTTCCCTACTTAACAAGTGTATAAGTTTTTGATATAATAGTATTAGATAGAGATCGATACCATCTTCTATAGCAGATTGCTTTCACTTTGTAAGGGGCATAATCTTATTTTGATGACATGAACGCTGTATTACCTCGTCTTCAAAAGTCGTAAAACTTAAAATTGCAAAAGACCCCTCCAACTCCCCGTCCTCAAGGCGGGGTTTTTGGTTGAGTAAGTTTTTTGTTCGTGGTGGTTTTGGGTTTGTT
>RHMF01001634.1_pt1 | contig 17320 bp, 12 predicted proteins | sample 5365151 | NCBI WGS metagenome assembly RHMF01 (sample SAMN10266501, study PRJNA497801) | feces metagenome | isolation source: feces | host: Bos taurus | place: China: Prairie of Fairy Mountain | collected 2017-08-14 | reverse complement strand
ATGGCTCCCTTGACAGAAGGAATCACAATGCTGCATTCAGGGATTACAGGATCCGGCTCCACAATGAATTCACCCCAGCCTGCTGTCAAAGGTCTTACACCGCAGACCTGCTCGGCTATTACTGTAAGCATTCCGCCGCTCCATGCATGGTTTGTCGATCCTCCGCCATAGCCGCCTTCTTCCCAGCCTTCATATAATGTAGTATGAAGAGTGTCGGCAATCATAGGACCAAAACGTTTCTTGAACCTTTCTATGGCATGGTCACCGTGACCTGTCTTGAACAATGCTTCAAGAACATATTTCTCCATATATGGGCTGGCATATTTCTGTTTCTTGAATACATTGAATATAGTATCATATTTTGTGTTGTCAGCAAGTCCGGACAGGATTGCCATCGCATGGATTCTGTCATCAGTTGCACCAAGATAAGCCGGATGCCTGTAAGCGTAGCCGTTCCAGCATTTGTTGAATGCCTGGTAGATGCTCTTTCTGATTTCTTCATATCCGGCGATATCCTCCTGATGTCCTGTGAGCTCAGCCATATTGATTGCAGATTGAAGAGCCAGATAATGCCATGATGCAAGAATGAGGCGAAGGTCGATATGGGTACCCCAGTCTCCCCATGACCATTCTCCTGTTCTGCATTCTGTCAGGCCTTCTTCATCGAGCTTCCATACTTCAAGATATCTCTTGACTGCGGGATAGACATATTCCATGGTTTCCTTGTCTCCTGTATGCATGTAATAATACCAGAAACCATATGTGCTTATCGCGCTGAGCATCTGTGCCGGAAGTTCCTTGTTCCAAGTACCGGTCGGGATAGGGGAGAATAATGTTCCGTCTTCCCTCTGCCAATCTACCAGCTCATGTATTGCTTTTACCATCAGCGCGTTAGCGTCAGGGGACAACTGGTAGAAACTCTGTCCGATGAGCACGGTCACATCGCCCCACCATTGTGCCCTCTCTCTGTCAGGACAATCGAAATAAGTGTCTCGCATATTGACATACAATGTCCTCATTGCCTTTTCCCAGAAGCGGTTTATGACTTCGTCAGAGCATGTGAACGATCCTTCCCTTTCGCAGTTGTATCCTGTTTCACGATAGCCGATCGAATGTACTGTCACCTGAGAATCCTTAGGATAGATTATCCTAAGCTCATCACCGTTCATCCATCCTAGTGATTCGTGTGTCTGATGACCGTTTCTGGTAATGTACTCAGCCCTTATACATGGCTCGCTGCCGCCCATTATATGGTCGGTTTCCATTCGGATACAGGTGCCTTCGTTATTGTCAGTCACTTCGATGACAGGGGTCATCTGCATGTTGTATGGCAGTCTGGCGCTGAGAATGATGTTACCCTGTTCATCATATGATTCAGTATATTCAGCAGTTTTGACACCATAATCTTTCCATAAAGGAATAGGTCTGGCTACGAGTTCTCCCCATGGATCGTCCCCCCATTTGCCTAGTTCCAGCGATGCTTTCCATTCTCCGCTTTCGACGAGTCTGGCGTCATATCTGATATTGGCTTCCGAAAGTCTGTAGTTAGGTTTCGGTTTGTCTGCCATCTGATATTCCGGGAGCTTTCTGCTCTGCCATGAAGCGTCACTGTATAATCTTACGGCAGGCGCGTCGAAGATCACGCCCGAAGATCCGCTGCTCTTATGTGAGAAACCGGATCTTCCGAAATGACAGAGAAGAAGTCTGAGTTCGTTCTTTCCTCTTTTAAGATAAGGAGCCAGATCGACAATGTCGTAATAGCTTCCTTTCGGATCCGGACCTCTTTTCAAACTGCCTTCAAATACCACGTTCTCTCCGTTGATCCATAGCCAATATTTAGAGTCTGCTGCAATCTTGGCTTCTGCTTTCCTAGGTTTATGTCCGATACGGAAATCTTTTCTGAATTCAATCCATGTGTTCCTTTCGTTTCTTGTGGAATCATCAGCACTGATCCAGCTGGCTACCTGTGCTGAGAGTGTTGTACAAAAGAATGCGGTAAATAATAATAAGAGTGTCTTTTTCATATCTGACAGTTTGTTTAATCTGTGAATATACAAACTTTACCGTCAAGTCAGAAGTCATTTCCACATTATCTAGTTCTTGTATCAAAAAACAAAGTGGTGGTTTTGGTAAGGCATAGAAATTGACAATTCACATGACCGGTGTTTATTAATTATTAGTGTTATGAGAAAAATAATGTCAATAATGTCAGTCATCGCTCTTATTTTTGCCATGACTGCATGTAACGGAAACGTTAAAGAGGATAGAAAGGCCATGAACGGCCGTATGAAGCAGGAACGTGAATTCATGCATGAAGCCATCAAGCATAAAAGTCCTGATGTTCAGAGAGTTGATGTCATAGACAGCACTGTGGTCTATACTCATATATTCGATGGAATAGTTGATGTCAAGGTCTATACTTTTGATGGTGACGTCTGTGTTGAAGCAGAGAGGGTATATACTTTCCCTGATCAGATGAGTGCTTTGCGTCATTATCGCAATGCCATCGAAAAGGCTGAGCTGTACGACAATATCGAGATGTTCAATAATCAGGTCAGATATGATCTGAAGAAACAGCAGGCTGAACTAGAAGCTAAAGGATTGACAAAGGAGCAGTTGAAAGCGAAATTTGACAAACAGATCAAGGATGCCAAGGCAGATCTTGAAAAACATCATCATCATCACAAGAAATGAGAAATATTTGCTACCCCGGTGATTTCTAGCGTTCACCGGGGTTTTGTTTATGCATAATTCCTATATTTGCATAAACAATTATTATCCATATGAAAAAAACATTCTTTTTGCCGGTTATTCTAGCGGCTGTGCTTACTTCATGTATGTCTAATAAGCCGGAAGCAGTTACGGCTAAGACTTTTATGACTTCTCTTTCTGAAGGCAATATGAACCATGCTGAAATTTTTTACCCTGATCTTGCTCAGATTGGTGCCATTCAGACTGTAGGCAAGGTATCCGTTGACAATATTTATGAAGGAAACGGAGACAGCCTGAAAGTTTCGGTCCTTAACAAATATACAGATTCATTAGGAATTTCGCATAAGGATAAGGTAGTGCTGTATCTTGCTAAAGATGAAGCTAAACCTGCCGGCTATGTCATTTATGACAGCAAGGGACTTTATGATGTAGATTCAGGAAATGATCCATATTATGAACTGGCGCTCAAGATAGGAGGCATCAAGAAGAGCTATTCATATTCAGATCAGGACTATGTGGAGATTCTTGCAAATACAGCTGCTTTTGCTGCTCAGGAACGCAGGCGGGCTTCAAGAAGTTCCAGCAGCCAGCTTGTGATCTCCGGTATCCGTGCTAAAGGCAATCCGTTAGGTGGCGCAGTCTATGGAGGAGCTCAGTGTGTCAATAAATCTAATCAGACTCTGTATAATATCACTTACAAGATTTCATACATCAACGGTTGGGGAGAGGTTGTGACTCAAGACAGAGGAGTCGTGACTAAGGGAGCACTTGGTCCCGGCCAGTCTATTTCATTCTCATATTATACTCCTTATGTTGATTATGCTACAGATATAAAGATCGAAGCCTTCGGTTCTTCAGGAACTTCTGTTGACAAGCAGATCCTCAATAAGAAATATAAAGGAAATGAATATACAAAGTTCATGAGCAAAAGAAAGTGATCTTTTGAGATAATAAAAATAAATCAGGCCCCAGAGAAAATACATGTTTTCTTTGGGGCCTTCATTTTTACACACACATCTATTTCAGATTTGTCTGCAAAGATAGTGGTATTTTTTATTTCTGCAAGTAGTTGTATGATAAAGTTATTAACAACTTTGTTTACATGTCATCTTTGTCCATATTCTGGAGCAATGCGTCATTCGTTCCCCAGCGTCTCATTCTGTCCTGGAGCAGCTCCATGGCTTCGATGCAATTCATGTCGGCAAGGAACTTTCGCATGATCCATATACGGTTTGCAAGTGCAGGAGAGTAGAGCAGATCGTCTCTTCGGGTACTTGATAATGTCACGTCAACTGCAGGGAATATTCTCTTGTTGGCGAGCCTTCTGTCAAGCTGGAGCTCCATATTGCCGGTTCCCTTGAATTCCTCGAAGATAACTTCGTCCATCTTCGATCCTGTTTCTGTAAGAGCTGTCGCAAGGATAGTAAGCGAACCTCCGTTCTCGATGTTACGTGCGGCACCGAAGAATCTTTTAGGTTTATGAAGTGCATTTGCATCCACACCACCGGAAAGAACTTTTCCTGAAGCAGGCTGCACAGTATTGTATGCTCTTGCAAGTCGTGTGATCGAGTCAAGAAGAATCACGACATCATGTCCGCACTCGACCATTCTCTTGGCCTTCTCGATGACCATGTTGGCTACTTTCACATGACGTTCTGCCGGCTCGTCGAATGTTGATGCAACAACTTCGGCCTTGACGCTTCTGGCCATGTCTGTAACCTCTTCCGGACGCTCGTCTATAAGAAGTACGATCATATAGACCTCCGGGTGATTATCTGCAATTGCATTTGCAATTGACTTCAGGAGCATCGTCTTACCTGTCTTCGGCTGTGCCACGATAAGTCCTCTCTGACCTTTTCCGATAGGGGTGAACATGTCAACGATACGGCATGACATGTCGTTGTGTCCGTTGCCGAGGAGGTTGAACTTCTCTTCAGGGAATAACGGGGTGAGGAAGTCAAACGGGATACGGTCGCGGATAAACTCCGGTGTACGACCGTTTATGAACTTGATTCTTACAAGAGGGAAGTACTTGTCTCCCGCCTTTGGAGGACGGATCTCTCCTGTCACAGTATCACCTGTCTTGAGAGCGTGCTGCTTGATCTGATACTGGGATACATATATGTCGTCAGGGGAGTTGAGATAGTTATAGTCTGAAGACCTCAGGAATCCATATCCGTCAGGCATTATTTCCAGAACACCAGTAGCTTCTACGACTCCTTCAAATTCCGGTCCAGCCTCCTGCTGACGCTGTTCCTGCTGCTGACGCTGCTGATTCTGGTTTTGATTCTGATTCTGGTTCTGATGATTCTGGTGATTCTTCTGGCCGTTCTGATGCCTGTTGTTATTCTGCTTTACAGGCTTGTTCTGAACATTTTTCTCTGGATTTTCTACAGGAACGGCAGCTTCTGTTTCCGGTACAGTGACTTCAACAGGTTCAGCTGTTTCTACCGGCTTGGATACTTTCGTCAACTTGCTTGTCTCAACCGGTTGCTGTGATCCTTTCTGGATTCTGGCTCTTTTCTGTCTCTGCTGCATAGGCTGCTGAGCAGGCTTGTTTTCAGCTTCTGCTGATTTCTCCTTTTCCGGCTGGATTTCTACTGCTGGAACGGTAGGTACTTCTGTCGTTTCTACGACAGTTTCCTTGCTGTTTGCATTCTTAGGCTTTCTTCCTCGTTTCTTAGGAGCTGGTACAGTCTCTGCTGCAGGAGAGTTATCTTCTTTCTCAGGTTCTGATTTTGGTTCTGATTTCGGCTCTACAGCCTTCTTGTCAGAGACAGCTTCCTTGCGTGGACGTCCTCTCTTCGGCTTCTCAGGCTTTTCAGGAGTCTTAAGCGCATTCTGTTTTGCTTCCTCGTCTAGAATAGAGTAAACAAGATCCTCCTTTTCCATTTTCTTGTAGCTCTTGATCTTCAGCTCCTCAGCCAATGATCGGAGCTGTTCCAAATCCATCTCCCTTAGGTCAAAAATCTTGTGCATATAAAATAATTAAGATGTGTTCGTGTCAAAATAATTGAATCTCCGAAACCGGAGCTATCGTGAAATACAGGATATGATATCCTCAAAACCCCAGATTGTTTTACAAAGATAACAAAAAAATACAATATATAGCAAGCGTGTTAAAAAATGCCTGAAAATATTAGAAGCTGCTGTTATCCCAGTAGCTGCTGCTCTTCTTGTACTTCAAAAGGTCTGCCAAAGCAGCTGCATTGGCAGAAATCTGGAATGTCCATGATTCCCACTGACCGTTAGGAACCCATGAAACGCGGATATTGAAGCAGTGAAGGTCGTATGTCGCGCTGAACTGCGTCGTTGTCATCTTCAATGCCATGAGGTCGAATCCGGTAGTGAGCTGCATGGACATTCTAGGCGTAAGCTTTACGTTGCCGCTTACTCCGAGTGTCTGCGTATGACTGTTGTTAGGTGTCTGTTTTCCGTTAGCCCACTGGTATCCCTTTCTGAAACTGTATGAATAATTGAAGTTTACAGACCAAGGAACATTAGGGTTCATATAGTATAGCCAGCCACCTGGAATATATTCTCCTGTTACCGGGTGGTAATATATCCTGGTATAATGGTCAGCCGGATTTCCACCTGCCTGTTTAGTACCATCGTTTCCATTGATCTTTCCGTCTCCTGAGAGAGAATATGAAAGTGAAACGCTGGTATTGTTCAGACGTGCAAGACCCTGGCCTTCCTGGATTGCGAACTTATTGATTCTTTTTCCGCTCTTGTTGTTCTCGTCAACAAGGATTGCATAAGGGTCGAAATTGGCATTTGCGCTGATGCCGAGCTTACCGAATATTGAAGTTGACATGGTCACTCCGATATTGTTCATCTTGAATTCCTCTGCAAGGAAATTGTATCCTGTAGAGAAATTCAGCTGATCGATAAGCTTGACCTTCTTGGTACCGACTCCTGTAGTGTCGGTAAGGTCACGCACCTTTGCCTCGAAGTTGTTACCCAACGACAGGCTGAGGCTGGCGGTCTTTCCCTTTCCCGGAGGAGAACCTGTACCTACACCAGTATAAATATTGTAGTCCTGAGTCTTTACCTCACCGTTCCTGTCAATATAGGTAAGGGTTCTGTAACCATTGAAATGGGTTCCCTTTTCAGGGCTGAAAGAAGCTGATATAGAAGGGGATACAACGTGTCTTATGGCCTGGAGCTTTCTGTGCTTTCCAAACTGGAAAAGACCATAGATACGCGTACTCATGGATATACTTCCAGAGTAGTTATGAGAAGCTCCGAAATGGCTGAATGATCCGCTTTTGATATCTTCTACCTTTCCAGTATCCGGATTATATTTCATTCTTACGGAAATACCAGTTCATTCCATACTGCACGCTTGGAGTGACATTGATGTACTTGAATGCAGTGAAGTTCGGAAGTCCGATCTGGAAGTTGTGGGTCATTCCGTTCTGGAACTTATCCCAGAATCCCGGCTTGTTGAACTCGGATGCCTTGAAGTTGATCCTGTTCTGGAAAGCTGTACTGTATCCGAGGGAGAACTTCTCATAAAACTTCTCCTTTCCGACTCTGTTCTTCTGCTTGAAAGGATAGAATCGGCTTACAGAGAATGTTACATTCGGAAGGGTGAACGAGTACGAACTGTCACGTGAGTTCTGATTGTGCAGGGCGTTTATGGACAGGTTCATCTTTCCATTCCAGTTCTTTGAATATGAAATGGAAGACGATATCTGGTTCTGGAGGGCCTCAGTTACGGAAGTCGAGTTGTACTTGCTGTTTGAAGGGCTGGAGAAGTTTACTGATGCAGAGAAGCTTGTTCCAGGTCTGGCCTTGGCATCCTGGCTATGGGTCCATCTGACTCCGAAGTTCCTCGACTGTCTGAAGTCGGAACTTCCTTTTTCACCTGCCTGGTCATTCGAGAATGTAATGGCGAAGTTACCGTTGCATTTGTAGTTGACCTTATATCGGGAGTTGACATCCACAGCCCATGATCCCAATGTATATATGTCACCAGTCAATGCGATGTCGAAATAATCTCCGATCACGAAATAAAGGCCGGCATCACGAAGGTAGAATCCTCGCGAAGCCTCTTCTCCGAAGGAAGGGAAGAGGATACCAGTGGCTCTGTCAGGCCTTTTCGGAATGAAGCCGAAAGGAAGAGCTATAGGCAGAGGTACATCTTCGATCACAGGCCATGCAGGGCCGAACACAGTCTTCTGCGACGGCTTCGTCATTACTTTTGCTGCGCTGAGATGGAGGTAATAATGCGGATGTTCACAGTCGCAGACAGTATATCGGCCTTTGGTGATGTTGATCGAACGGTCCGGCATCATCTTGATATTCTTTCCATGGAGAATTCCGTCCTGCTCCTGAGTCACCATGTTGGTGATACGGGCCTTCATTGTCTCGAAGTTATATCTGACTTCCTCCATTTCATAGGTCTTGCCTCCCTGCTCCATCACTGGCCTTCCTGTTATGACTCCAGTAGTGTCCTTTGTACCTCTGGCGTATAAAGTAGAGGTCTGCAGGTCATATTCCATGTAGTCAGCAGTCAGTTTGAGATTGCCATATCTTGCTGTTACGTCTCCATAATAATATATGATACGTTTCCCGTCGCTGAAATCTTCCACTATCGAGTCTCTGGCAGCTGTGAATGCCGGAGCGTCAAGGGAACTCTTCTTAAGAAGGTCCATTGAATCTCTTTTTGCTATGGAATCTACGACATGGAGAGAATCACGTAATGCCTTCAAGGAATCGGACAGTTCCGGTATGGTAAGAGAATCGGCAAGGACCTCTGTCTTAGTAGCATTCCTGCGGGCCCTCCTGCTTCTTCTGTCCTCCTGTGATGATAATGTGAATGAACTGAGTACCAACAGCATAAGTGCTATCAGTCCCCATTTTTCCAACCACGATTTCATCATTCCTTTATTATATATTGACATTAATTGTATCCTACTTTTGTAAGTTTTTGCTATTTTTGCAAAATGCAAATTTAAAACTAATTTCAATTATTACAAAATTGAGATTGCGATATGAACCATAAAAGCTATATTTTCAGCATATTGATTTCCATGCTCTTTCTGATGCTTCCGCCGTTGACCCTACGCGGTGATAACGGGAGTACTGATCTGGGTCTTAGGACGATTGTCATAGATCCGGGACATGGCGGAAAGGATCCGGGAGCGCCGGGAAAGACCAAAGCTACTGCAGAGAAACATATCGTATTGTCGATCTCCAAATTATTCGGCAATATGATAAAGGAGGCATATCCGGATGTAAAGGTCGTATATACCAGAAGTACAGATGTTTTTGTGGAACTGAAGGAGAGAGCGAACATCGCAAAAAGAAATGATGCGGATCTTTTTGTTTCCATTCATTGCAATTCAAATGACAATCCTCATGCATTTGGTGCATCGGCACATATTCTTGGTCCTAAATCAAACAATCCCAAGAACAACAGTGATTATTTCGCAAAGAGCAAGTCTGTAGCTCAGAGGGAAAACTCTGTGATGCTTCTGGAAGATGATTACAAGACCCGTTATCAGGATTTTGATCCGGACTCTCCTGAATCAGTGATTGGTCATAGCCTCATGTGGCAGGCCAATTACAATAACAGTCTTCTTTTTGCTGCTGAATATGAGGCGCTTATCCATAAGAGCCCTTATCGTGAAAGCGGATATACAGGTATCCATCAGGACGTTTTTTATCTGTTATGGGCTACCAACATGCCTGCTGCTCTCATAGAGCTTGGATTTATTTCCAATCCATCGGATTATGCAGTGCTCAGTTCTGCTGACGGACAGAAAAAGATTGCAAAGAGCCTCTTCCAGGCTTTCAGCAGTTACAAGAGTAAATTTGACGCTAGCGTCGGAGCCGTATCTGCGTCCGTTAAGCAGCCGGAAGCCGAAAAGAAGGAAGGATCCGTTGTCGTAAATGAAGAAGATGATGAGGTTTATTATGGTGTCCAGATCATGGGCCTCGGACGTCTCCTTAAAAATGGGGAACCAGCATTGAAAGGACTGGAAGTGCAGGCTGTAAAGGCTGAAGATTCCAATATATATAAATATGTATGCGGAAAGCATGCATCGCAAGCAGTAGCTCAGGAGAGTCTGGCTACTGTCCGTAAGAAGTTTCCGGACGCTTTTGTCGTGAAGGTGACCGGTGACCGTGTCGAAAGAGTAAAGTGATTATTATGAAATTAAGCAAAGAATTCAAGATAGGTGGATTTGCGATTGCAGTCATGGTCATGTCATTCTTCCTGATCAATTACCTGATGGGGGAGGACCTTTTCAACAGAGAATATGAATTGTCTTCAAGATATGATAATATTGAAGGACTGACGGAATCGGCACCTGTATATATTAAAGGTTATAAGGCTGGAAAAGTTTCGGATATCGAATATCAGTCCGAGACGAATGATTTTGTCGTCACCTGTTCTATTCTGAATGAGTTTAAGATTCCATCTGATTCAAAGATGACTATTTATAGTGTAGATATCCTGGGTGGAAAAGGAGTCAGGATAGATCTTGGCAACTCGGAATCATATACAGCTGACGGCGATATCCTTGTTCCTTGTTTTGAAACTGGTCTTATGGATGGCTTATCAGGAGGCGTGGGAGATCTGCTCGCAAAGGTCAATCTTACTCTTGACAGTCTTTCTACAACTCTTTCAGGTATCAACAGACTTCTGTCCGATGACAATCAGTCAAGCCTCTCATCATCATTGGCACATCTTGATCAGACCCTTGCAAATCTCAGCAGATTGTCGTCTGTTCTGGATGGCAGGTCAGATGAACTTGATTCCTTTGTCATGAATATGTCCGCTTTGTCCGGTAAGTTAGATTCGATAGCCGTTAAAGCAGACTCGACGATGTCCGGTGTTTCTTCTGTTGTAACCGCTATTTCGAAAACCGATCTCGAAGGACTGATCAGCTCGTTCAAGGAACTTATCAACAATGTCAATGACCCTGACGGAACTTTAGGTCGTATAATGTCGGATGACTCCGTTTATGATTCTCTCGAATCTCTCTTGTCTGATGTTGATGAATTAGTCCGGAAAATACAGGAAAATCCAAAGAAGTATTTAAGAATTTCGGTGTTCTAGATACGCTGATGCATGAATAATCGCGTTTTTGCTAAATTTGAATTATTCAAAATCATAAGTTGCGTATTATATGGCGTTTAATGGATTTTTGATTTTATAAATGATTGATTGTCAGTGTATTACTTTTGTTGAATCCCTGAAAGTAACATTTTTGTTTAATGTAAAATAAAATTAAAAAGCAATAGCGATTTTAATTTTTTATTACTTTTTTTTCCTCATCTTTGTAGTCCCGTTTGAGAGACGGGTCTAAAACTTGACATCTTATATAAACAATGACCTCGGAAAGACATATATCAGTGTGGAGCAACTGCCTTAATTTCATCGGGCAGAACATTGACTCCAAGCAGTTCGGTCTATGGTTCAGGCCTATCAAGCCTTTATCATTGGTCGAGTCCACTCTTACTGTCGAGGTCCCATCCGAATTTTTCCGAGAATATCTTGAAGGCGCATATCTCGATCTTCTTAAGGCTGCGCTTAAGAAAGAACTTGGAGTCGGAGCTAAACTCGTTTATGTCGTAACTCCTGTCAAAAAGCAGCCCTCTCTTATCTATCCTGCTTCACACGGAAATGTTCCTGTCAACAAGACTATTTCCGTCGAGACATACAGCAGGGGAGGAAATCCCGGTCCGTTTGTTTTCCCAGGTATCCAGAGAGTGCAGGTAAATCCTCAGCTTAATCCTGTCTATTGCTTCGAGAACCTTGTTGTCGGCGAGTGTAACAAGATGGGATTCACTGCAGGCGAAAGTATTTCTCTTGCTCCGGGCAAGACTGCATTCAACCCGCTCTTCCTGTTCGGAGGCCCTGGCCTCGGCAAGACACATCTTGCACAGGCTATCGGTATTGCCATCAAGAAGAAATATCCTGACCTCGTTGTCCTTTATGTACCGGCAAACAGGTTCAAGACACAGTACATGGATGCTGTCAATGTAAGGAACAAGCTTACTGATTTCCTTGCTTTCTATATGAAGATGGATGTCCTTATCATGGATGATATCCAGGATCTTATGGGACAGAGCACACAGAATGCCTTCTTTAACATATTCAATCATCTTCACCAGTCTGGCAAGCAGCTGATCTTTACATCAGACAGACCTCCGGTAGAGCTGGAGAACTTTGAGGAAAGGCTTCTGTCACGTCTTAAGTGGGGATTGTCTGTAGAGCTTCAGAAGCCGGACTTCGCTACAAGGCTTGAAATGCTCAAGGCCAGGGCCTTCCGCGAAGGTGTACGTCTTAGCGATGATGTCCTTAATTTTCTGGCAACGAGAATCAAGTCAAACTTCCGTGAGCTTGAAGGCGCTTTGATTTCTCTTATCGCTAATGCTACATTGGCTCACAAGGAGATTACTGTCAGTCTTGCTGAAAGCATTACAGAGAAGATTGTAGGTGAAGAACAGAATGATGTCACTATAGACAAGGTCCAGAGGGTAGTTTGTGATTATTTCAATATCACCAGAGATGAACTCCTTTCCAAGACCCGTAAGCGCCAGATTGTACAGGCCAGACAGATTGCGATGTATATGTCCCGGACTCTCATAAATTGCTCTCTTTCGACAATCGGAGCAGAGATAGGCGGAAAGGATCATGCTACTGTACTTCATGCATGTTCGACTGTCAATGACCTGATGAGCACTGACAAGACATTCAAGCAATATGTGACCGATATAGAGAAACTTCTCGTTCCGGTCAGAAGATAAGACCGTCCACCTCTACTGGGGTGGATTTTCTCATTATATATGTTATCTTTGTAAAAATAATATTACCTACATATGAATTCAGAAATTGTACTTTCTTTCTTTAAGGAAATTACCGCTATTCCTAGAGAATCCGGTCACGAAGAGCATATAATTGCATACCTGCAGGAATTTGCAGCCAGGAACGGTCTTGATTGCAAGACTGATGAAGCAGGCAACGTACTGATTACCAAGGAGGCTGCTCCTGGTTATGAAGATGTGCCTACAATCGTTCTTCAGAGTCATTCAGACATGGTATGTGAGAAGAATGAGGGCATCGAGCATGACTTTGCCAAGGATCCGATCAGATACATAATAAAGGACGGCTGGATGATTGCTCCGGACACTACACTCGGTGCTGACTGCGGTATCGGTGTAGCTGCTCAGATGGCTGTTCTGGTAAGTGATGTTCCATGCGGAAAGATAGAATGCCTCTTTACGACGGCAGAAGAGACAGGACTTGATGGTGCAATGGCACTGCAGCCGGGATTCATAACAGGAAAAGTGCTTCTGAACCTTGATTCTGAAGATGAAGGAGAGATTTTCGTAGGTTGCGCCGGTGGACTTGATACAACAGCTGAATTCCATTATAAGAATGAGCCCGTTCAGGAGGATTTCGAGCTTCAGGAAGTATTCGTGAAGGACGCTATGGGAGGACATAGCGGAGATGATATAAACAAGGGCAGGGCAAACGCTGTACAGCTGCTCGGACGCTTCCTCTATAGTATTCTTGATCTGGATTGGCAGCTTGTCTCGATCAATGGTGGCAATAAGAGAAATGCCATTGCACGTGAGGCAAAAGCCGTTATCGCTGCCGAGCCTGATACATTGGACATCATCAACGAGCGGCTTGAGGCATATGCTGAAGATGTCGCTGAGGAATATGGTGCGATAGAGAAGGATCTTAATCTCGGATATGCGGAATATGATGGACCTGAGGTTGAAGCTATTGATGAAATGACTGCGTGGAATCTTGTTACAGCATTATGTGCTTCTCCTCATGGAGTACTTGCAATGAGTCAGGAAATCGAGAATTTTGTCGAAACTTCCACAAATCTTGCTTCTGTAAAGATGACTGAGCCTGGGGTAATCCGTATAGGTTCCAGCCAACGTAGCTGTGTTACCGCTGCACGACGTGCTGCTGCGGCTAAGATGGAGGCATGTTTCGTCTTGGCCGGTGCCGTTGTAAAGCATGAAAGCGAGTATCCGGGTTGGGCACCGGCTGCAGAATCGCCTATCAGAGATGCTTGCGTAGCGTCGTACAGGAAGCTGTTCGGAGTAGATCCGAAGGTCAAGGCAATCCATGCAGGTCTTGAATGCGGACTTTTCACAGAAAAATTCCCTGGACTCGATATGGTGTCATTCGGCCCGACCCTTCGTGGGGTACATGCTCCGGGAGAGCGCCTTGATCTCGCTTCTCTTGATAAATTCGTAGCATTGCTTGTTGATGTAATATGTAATTATAGGTAATAACTCTGACTTACGGCTTATGATACAGATCGCCCCCTCAATGCTAGCAGCTGATTTTCTTCATCTTGCAAAAGATGTCGAGCTTGTCAATAAGTATGCAGACCTCTTCCATCTTGATATAATGGATGGAACATTCGTTCCAAATATATCTTATGGTTTTCCTGTCGTCGAAGCGATAGCCGGTGCTGCAGCCAAGCCGCTTGACGTCCATCTGATGATCGTGCATCCGGAGAAATATATTGAACGTTTCGCCAGGATCGGTGTTTCCATGTTGAGCTTTCATCTGAATGCGACCGACAAGCCTGCACAGACACTTCTGCATATACGTGAAGCAGGAATGAAGGCAGGACTGGTCATAAATCCGGATATGCCTGTAGAGTCCCTCTATCCATATCTTCATCTTTGTGACCATGTCATTCTGATGTCAGTCTATGCTGGTTTCGGAGGACAGAAATTTATCGAGGATACCTTCGGGCGCATTCGCATTCTCAAAGCAGAAATTGACCGTCTGGGACTTGATGTTAAGATTGAGATTGACGGTGGGGTATCTCCTCTTAATGCTGCAAGGCTGATCGATGCCGGAGCAGAAATACTTGTCGCAGGAAGTTCTGTCTTCAAGTCTGATGATCCTGCTTCTGTGATTGAGGCTATGAGAAACTGAGACAGCCCCCGCCTGAAAACGGACTTATCCCCTGACTATGAAAAGATTTGCATTATTGATAATGATTCTTCTGTCCGTATCCTGTAACAGGGACCGGACAGAAGAATTCGTTTCATATATGCGATCAGCAGATGAGTTTTATCATCAGGGTATGGACGAGGATGCCATGAATGCTCTGGTCAAAGCGGAGAAGACATATTCTGAAGAAATCCCTGCTGCAGAACTAGGCTATCTGAAGATGCGAAAAGGTGATATCTATTACAGGTATTACGATTATGCAAAAGCAATTGATTCATATGCAGAAGGGTCTGAGATCTTTCTGGCTTCCGGAGATACATTGAATTACTGCAGTGCATTGCTGCTTTTGTGTGATGCCAGTATCCTGAATCTTGATTCTTCCCGCGCACATAAGTGCATAAGCGACATGCAGGAAAACGCGAGATTCTATCAGGGGCAGGCAAAACACGCTTATCATCTATGCAGGATAAAACTGACTGAGCTTCAAGACGGAGCGGAGGCCGCAGTCCCTCTGATCGATGCGTATCTTGATGATCTTCCTTCCGAGGGTAATCCAGACTGGCGTATTCTGGCATTCTACTATAATGAGGCCGGTGAGTACGACAAGGCGCTTCAGGCCATAAGAAAGGAAGCTGAGGTCAAGGATATCAGCCGTGATCAGAATTACTATGTTGTTCTGTATCAGGTACTTAAATCTCAGGGAGATTATGTGGCAGCCTTGACTGCACTCGAACGTCATAATGTTCTGGCTGATTCTCTGGCACGTAAACAACATACCAGTGATACCCGTTTTATTGAGGAAAGACATTTCTTTTTTGAAGACAAGGAAGCCAGAAGGCGTGATATGAATACCATTCTTCTTGGTTTTTTCATTATTCTTGTTGCAGTCCTCCTTGCTCTTCGTGAGACCCGCAGACGCCTTTCCAAGAGTATGCAGGACAATGTTCTCATGAGCATAGAGAAGGAAAGGGTAGAGAAACTGTATGCTGATGCATTGATCGAGCGTGATGCCTTGAGCAAGATGGCGGAAGCGAAGAATGCAGATGATGAGATGAAGGCTGTGATCAAGCAGAGGCTTGCTTTGCTCAACAAGGTCATTGCCTCATATATTACAGATTCATCATCAGCCAACAAAGAAGCCAACGCCCAGATCGAGATGCTCATATCAAATCGAGAGGCTTTCCTCGAATCGACTAGAAAGTCTTTTGAGGCAGGGCATCCGAAATTCATGGCATATCTGCGCTCATGCGGTCTTACCGATTGGGAAGTGAACTATTGCTGTCTGTATCTCGTCGGGCTTAACGGAAAGGAGATAGGTGAATACATAAACCTGAAGAGGCACTATACATACGGAAGTGTGATACGTCACAAGCTTGGCCTTGGAGAACACGACAAGAATCTGGCGAATCATCTGAAGAATCTGCTGGAAAATCCGCCTGCGTTAAACCCGTGATCCGACGTGTGAAAGATTTAAGTTTCACGGGTATTGAATATCAATGAGTTATGTGTGGGATGTTTCTGCTGTAAATTGTTCGCGTTAAACTGTTTCGTGCTACCTTTGTATCATCGAAAACCATAAAAACGAACGATTATGATACTAGCAATCCTCGGCGCTGCAGCTGGCGCAACAGTTACAGTGATTCTCCTCAAATAACTGCCGTACTATGAACGAACTTCCCGTAATTGAGGCCTACTCCAGACCAGACCGTGTATCGGTACTTTATTTTATTGTCATATTCATCCTCGGACTGATTGTTTTGATGAGTATCGGTGATCGTGGCGATATAATAGAATACCTGCTCGTCCTGGGAACATTTACAGCGGTTTCCGTCATTCTTGTGATCCGTAGCAGAAGAATGAACAGGCCGGTTCTCAGGATTTATGAAGACCGCATAGAGAGACGTTTCCTCTGGCAGAAGGAATATAAGAGATACTATTTCAATGAAATCTCAAATGCCACACTCAAATACGAATTTCCTTCGTATGATGTGCTGAGGCTTGAGTTCAAGGATGCCAGAAAGCCGGTCATGATACAGATGACCAACTTGAGCGTAGCGGTTGAAGATATTTACAAATTTATATTGGAACGAATATGAAGACATTTAAGGCAATATTATATTCATTGCTGCTTCCAGCAGTGATTTTCGTTTATCTGCTTCTCATGCCACGTGACCGTGTCGATTTTTCCGTTGCGTTCCGAGGGGCGCTTCTAATGTATTTGGTCTTGGTAATATGTTTCCTGATCTTTTTCATTAGGAATGATGCTGCTATCCGCTATTTCTGGCGTGTTGGCTGGCCGGAATGGATTACGCCGGGGCAGATATGGCTTGGTGTCTTGGGTGTAGCATGCATTATCGCAGCTTCCAGAATAATGTGGGGTATATATATGGATACAGGTAAGATCAATTATTGGCTTCCGCTGATCGCTTTAGCTGGAGCCTTCCTGTATCGATACGCATATACTCATAATGCCCCCGCTGACCTTGATGCTTATGAGAAGGAACGGAAATATGAAGAAGATCCGGATTCTCTTGTGACTGTGGCGGAATGCAATGATTCTTCGAGTGCGCATATAATCAAGGGAATGCTGGAATCCAACGGGATACATGTCGAGATATTCGGTGACGGACTTTCCGAGACACTGGGAGTAGGAAA
>RHMF01000455.1_pt1 | contig 17323 bp, 17 predicted proteins | sample 5365151 | NCBI WGS metagenome assembly RHMF01 (sample SAMN10266501, study PRJNA497801) | feces metagenome | isolation source: feces | host: Bos taurus | place: China: Prairie of Fairy Mountain | collected 2017-08-14 | reverse complement strand
TTACATATAAAAGATATAATAAAAGAGTTAAAAAGGCTGAAAGAAAAGCAAGAATTCTGTATAAAAGAACGGGTACAGACTATTGTGAAGCTGCAAAAGAAATCCCTGAATATATGCCGCAGGTTGATTATTTACAAAATTTCGCAGGCTTTCCGATATACACGAATACACAAACGAAATATTTGTCTCCCGGCGAGGTAAAATTTGAATACTTGATTGAGGAACTTAAAAAAGCAGAAAAATATATTTTCCTTGAATATTTCATAGTTCAAGAAGGCAAAATGTGGGACACGATTTTAGAAATACTTAAAGACAAAGCAAGCAAAGGTGTGCTTGTGCGTCTTATATATGATGATATGGGTTGTTTTTTCCTCTTGCCGAAGAATTACCGAAAGCAGCTTGAAAAATATGGAATTGAATGTGTGGTTTTTAATCAGTTCAGACCATTTTTGTCAACAGTGCAAAACAACAGAGACCACCGCAAGATTGCTGTAATAGACGGCAAGGTAGCATTTACAGGCGGCATAAATCTCGCCGATGAATATATCAATGCTTATGAAAAACACGGTCATTGGAAAGATGCCTCTGTAATGATTAAGGGAAAAGCGGCTTGGAGCTTTACACTTATGTTTTTACAGATGTGGGAACTTTGTACCGGCAAGGATGAAGATTATTCAAAATATTATCCGTGGCTGGATACTCCTTGTCCGATAGAATCCGATGGATATGTTCAGCCATACGGCGACAGTCCTGTGGATAATGATAATGTGGGAGAGCATGTATATTTACAGATTATAAACAATGCCAAGAAATATGTTTATATCAATACTCCATATCTGATAATTGATGACAGTATGGTTTCGGCTCTGTGCCTGGCCGCAAAAAGTGGCGTTGATGTCCGTATTGTAACTCCTCATAAATGGGACAAATGGTGGGTGCATATGACAACTCGCTCATATTACCGTGAGCTTATCAAAGCCGGAGTTAAAATCTATGAATATACAAAGGGGTTTATTCACTCAAAAACCTTTGTGTCGGATGACAGAGTTGCAACTATAGGTACTACAAATCTTGATTTCAGAAGCCTTTATCTGCATTTTGAGTGCGGTGTCAGAATGTATGACAGCTGTGCTGTATCGGAAGTAAAAGAGGATTTTTTGCAAACTCTCGAAATTTGTCATATAATTAAATTAGAAGATTGCAAAGCAAGTATTCCTATGAAAATTTTTCAGGATATTATGAGAATCTTTGCACCACTAATGTAATTGGCACTTGTTGCCGGATTGGAGGATACTATGAAACTAACATTTATAGGCGCAGCTCATGAGGTTACAGGCTCTTGTACATTGCTTGAAGCTAACGGGAAACACATTTTAATTGATTGCGGTATGGAGCAAGGCGGCGATACATATGAGAACTGCGAACTGCCGATATTGCCTGCTGATATTGATGCAATATGTCTGACACATGCACATATCGACCATTCCGGTATGATACCTGCTATGGTAGCAAAAGGATATTCGGGTCCGGTTTATTGCACGGAAGCAACTCACAGACTATGTAACATTATGCTGCAGGATTCGGCTCACATTCAGGAGCAGGAAGCCGAGTGGCAGAACAGAAAGGCAGAGCGTGCCGGATTCTCGCCGTATGTTCCAATATATACCGTTGCCGATGCATTAGAATCACTTAAATTGTTTGAGGGATATGGCTACAATAAACCAATTGAGATATTTGAAGGTATAACAATAAACTTTAACGATGCAGGACATCTGCTCGGTTCTTCAAGCATTCATTTTACCATTACAGAAAACGGAGAAACACGCACAGTTTTATTTTCAGGAGATTTGGGAAATGTTGACCGTCCGTTAATTCGCAATCCGCAAAATCCGCCCTGTGCAGATTATGTTGTTGTTGAATCAACCTATGGCGACAGACTGCACGGGGAACGCCCAGATTATATCGCACAGCTTACAAAGATAATGCAGGAAACATTCTCAAAAGGCGGAAACTTGGTTATACCATCCTTCGCAATAGGAAGAACACAGGAACTTCTATATTTATTCCGCATCATAAAGGATCAGGGTTTAATTAAAGGCTTTGAAAACTTCCTTGTTTATGTGGACTCACCTCTTGCAGTAGAGGCAACAAAGATATATCAGGACAATCTGATGGGATATTATGACGAGGAAACTCTTGCACTTGTAAAACAAGGCATTAACCCAATCTCATTCCCGGGATTAAGACTAAGTGTTACAACAGATGAGTCAAGAGCTATAAACTTTGATTTAATCCCAAAGGTTATTATTTCTGCATCAGGGATGTGTGAAGCAGGTCGTATACGACACCACCTGAAGCATAACCTCTGGAGAGAAAACAGCACCATTCTTTTTGTTGGCTATCAGGCAGAAGGTACATTGGGAAGAAAACTTATAAACGGTGCTAAGACTGTTAATCTGTTTGGCGAAGAAATTCAGGTAAAAGCAAGAATTGAATCCATTGTCGGCATCAGCGGACACGCAGACAGAGATATGCTTCTTGATTGGCTCGGCAGCATGGATAAACCACCCATGAAGGTATTTGTCAATCACGGTGATGATATTGTTTGCGACAGCTTTTCACAGACTATATACAATAAATTAAAATTCACAACAACTGCTCCGTACAGTGGAGATGAATTTGACTTGATAAGCGGTGAATGCAGTGCAAGAGGAAAAATTGTCAAACTCACAAAGGTATCCGAAGGACGCCGCAGAGCAAATCTTGCCTTTGACCGTTTAATGGCAGCTTGCCAAAGACTTAAAACTGTTATTGAGTTAAGCCGTGGGCTTACCAATAAAGAACTGGCTAAATTTACAGACCAGATTAATGATTTGTGCGACAAATATGCCCGTAAATCAAAGCTTAAATAAATGACATAAGCAAGGAGGTTTCAATATGTCAAAAAGATATTACGCTTGTGTATATGGCGGGGCTTCTGAAAGAATTGCTGATACACACAAAAAAGAAATCGAAAAATTAGGAAATATTATCGCAGAAAAAGGATTTTCACTTGTTTACGGTGCCGGAGCAACAGGCTGCATGGGTGCCGTTGCGAGAGGAATAAAAGAAAAAGGCGGATATGTTATGGGAATATCGCCGGATTTTATCAGTGAATTTGAGGAAATATTTGATTGCGATAACACCGTAATGGTTGATACTATGAGCGAGAGAAAAACGCTTATGGAAAAGCACGCAGACATTTTCCTTATCGCTCCCGGTGGTGTTGGTACAATGGATGAATTCTTTCAGGTGCTTACACTAAAATACTTAAAAAGGCTTACCGCGCCTATTGTTGTTTTGAACCTAAACGGATTTTATGACAGTCTGATAAAATTGATTGACAATTTGATTGAGCAAGGTGCTGTAATCCCTGAAATACATAAATTGTTTGATGTTGTAGAAAGTATTGATGATGAGAAGTTACTAAACTACTTACATACAATTAAGAATAAATAACGGAGAATAATGCTATGGACTTTACACCTCAAAATAAACGAAAAATAACAAAATGGATAATTGGAATTGCAGCCGCCTGCATTGTAATCTTTCTTGGATTACAGAACATCGGTACGATTACAGGTGCATTGTCAAAATGCTTGAGTCTTATTATGCCACTCATATTGGGCTTTGTTTTTGCACTCATATTAAATGTTCCTATGAGCTTTTTTGAAAAGCATATATGGAGTAAAACAAAAAAGAATTTACTCAAAAAGCTTCGCAGGCCATTATCCTTTGTTATTTCAGTCGTATTGATTGTAGCTATTGTCGTGGGCGTTGTATGGCTCGTTATCCCCGAACTTGTAGATGCCTTCAAAGTTATTGCTGATGGGGTAATAAATTTCATAGATACAATCAGAGGAATGAGCGAGGAAGAACTCTCAAAGCTTCCGTTGGGCAATCAACTTCTTAATATTGATTGGGATAAAATAAAAGATTCCATACAAGTCTGGTTGAAAAACGAAAGCGGTACTATTGTTAATACTGCAGTTGGAAAGATAAGTACTTTAGTCGGTGGTATATTCGATTTCTTTGTTGCCTTTGTATTTTCAATTTATATTCTTTTCGGCAAAGAAAAGTTGAAAAAACAGGCATCCCGTCTTATTCGTGTATGGTTTCCGAAAGGTTTTGGAGAATGGTTTATACACGCATCAAATGTTGCAAGTACAAATTTTCGTAATTTTGTATCGGGACAAAGCCTGGAAGCGGTTATTCTCGGTACGCTTTGTATGATTGGTATGCTGATTTTAAGGATACCTTACGCCCCAATGGTAGGAGCACTCATTGGTGTTACCGCACTTATTCCTGTTGTTGGTGCTTTTATCGGTGCCGCAGTAGGCGCTTTTGTAATACTTACGGTTAATCCGTTTAAGGCATTTATATTTTTGATTTTTCTTGTTATTCTGCAGCAGCTTGAAGGAAATATTATCTATCCGAGAGTTATGGGCAGCCGTGTAAATCTTCCGGGGATGTGGATTTTAGCTGCGGTAACAATCGGCGGCGGAATAGCCGGTCCTGTGGGAATGCTTATAGCAGTTCCCGTTGCATCTACCGTTTATGTGCTGATTCGTGAAGCCACAGAAAACAGAGAGAATAAACTACAAAAAGGAGAAAATTAGCTTTATGAAAATTACGACTATATTATTTGACCTGGACGGAACCCTGCTTCCAATGGTTCAGGATACCTTTGCTAAAGCTTATATCAGCGGACTTACCAAAACGGCAGAGCCTTTAGGATACAGCCCGATGATATTTGCTACTGCTGTTATGAGAGGTACAGAGGCAATGGTCAAAAACAACGGAGAAAAAACAAATGAAAATGCCTTTTGGGATGTTCTCAAAAAAGCTTTTGGTGAATCTGTAATGAATGATTACCATATGTTTGATGACTTTTATGAAACAGATTTTCAGAAAATAAAAGATGTCTGCGGATTTGAACCAAAGGCTGCCGACTTGATTAAAACAGCAAAAGAAAAAGGATTCCGCATTGCGCTTGCAACAAACCCTCTTTTTCCGAAAACTGCAACGATAAGCCGTATGCGTTGGGCAGGTCTTAACCCCGAGCAGTTTGAACTTTTTACTACATACGAAAATTCAAATTATTGCAAGCCAAACCTTGACTACTACAGGGATATACTGGGTCGCATGAATGCTTGCCCCGAAGAATGCCTTATGATAGGAAATGATGTAAGTGAGGATATGATTGCATCAAAGCTTGGCATGAAGGTGTTTTTGCTAACCGATTGTCTGATTAACAAGTACAATGAAGATATTTCCGTATATCCGCATGGAGATTTTGATGCTCTCAAAAAATTTATCGAAACATTGTAAACTAACATATCTATCCGGAGGTGATTTCCTTGGCAGAGGTAACTCGAAAAGTGCCAAAAAAATCGGTACTGCGGCAAACTCTTCGTTTGCTTTTTACAAATCTTTTTGAGCATAATGTAGGCAAAAGTGCCGCAGCACTTGCATACTACCTTCTTTTTGCTCTGTTTCCTCTGCTTATTTTTGCAAGCAACCTTTTGGGCTTGCTTGATATAAATGTAAGTGCCGTAACTACAGCTTTATCGCATTTTATGCCAAAAGATGTAGTATACCTGGTAGAAAACTATCTTGATTATGTATCGCATACATCAAGTCAAGTGTTATTATGGTTTGCTCTCGTGTTTTCCGTATGGTTCCCTATGAGAGCAGTAAAAGGAATGATGTTGGATGTTCGCAAGGCATATCACCTTGGTAAACCCAAAAAGCCTGTTGCATTTGAAATTCGTCAGCTTATTTATACTGTAGTTTTTTTGATTGTACTTGCAGTAACCTTGTTTCTGTCAACTATGGGAGAAAATATATTAAGCTTTATATTTGAGTTCTTCCCGAAAAATGCACCGAAAATATCAGGCTATTTGCTAAGTATATGGCAGTATGTCAGGTTTATTCCTGCAGGTATCCTGATGTTTGTGGCTCTTGGCACATTGTATGCAATGTCAATGGATGAAAAACAACCATTCAAAACATTATTACCCGGAATTACAGCGTCGCTTTTTGCATGGATGATTGTCAGCATAGGCTTTTCATTCTATGTTGAGAATTTTGCAAGCTATTCGATTATTTACGGAACCTTGGGTACCGTCATTATACTTATGGTGTGGCTTTATATGACATCACTCATTTTAATTCTCGGAGCAGAACTGAATGCCGCACTGAAAACCATCAGGGAGAAAAAATATGAGGAGGCATAATGCGTGACAGATAAGAAGGTTATTGATAAAAAGATTATTAAAAAAATTGCCATAATCATATTTTGGCTGTTATTCATAATTATATGTTTTTTAAACCGTGAGCGAATAACAATAGAAAATATTGTAAGCTACACGCCGAAGAATATCCCGGTTGCTATTGGAGTCATGCTTTTGTTATTTTCCTTAAAAAGTATAAGCATTGTTATTTATGGCGGTTTGCTATATGCGGCAAGCGGAATTATGTTTCCGCTTCCTGTTGCAATAATTGTAAATACTGTAGGAACAGTGCTTATGGTTTCAATTCCGTTCTTTATAGGGAAAAAAGCAGGAAAAGAAACAATGAATAAATTAGTTGAGAAAAATCCGAAATTAGAAGTTTTGCGTGATGTTTCAAACAAAAACGAATTGTTTATATCGGTTTTTGTCAGACTTATCGGTATGCTTCCCGGTGATTTGGTAAGTATGTATCTTGGAGCAAGCGGAATACATTACAATAAATACATAGCAGGCTCAATGATAGGACTTTTCCCTGCAATAGTATCTTTTTCGGTTATGGGTATGAGCGTAGATGATATATCTTCTCCTGCGTTTATTATATCCACCGCATTTGAAATAGGACTTATGATATTGTCGATTGCCATATATTTTATCTGGCGTAAAAAGCAGAAACAGAATTTTGGAGGTAAAAATGCAGAAAAATCAAATCAACATATTGGTAACGCTTGACGAAAATTATATTCCATATCTTAATGTTATGCTAAAATCACTTTTGGACAGTAACCGTGATTGTTGTTTTGATGTATATCTCCTACATTCAGCAATATCAGACAAAGCCGTAGAAAGTACAAAAAACATTCTCGGAAGCGATAGTGTTCTGCACATGGTAAAGGCAACTGATATCGGACTTGACGATGCACCTACAACTGCAAGATATCCGCAGGAAATATATTATAGAATTTTTGCAGCAAAGTATCTGCCTGATACAATTGATAAAATATTATATCTTGATCCCGACCTTATTGTAAATGGTTCGCTGAAGGAGCTGTATAATACAAATCTTGATAATTATTACTTTGCGGCGGCTTCGCATACCGGTCCTGTTCTTCGTAAATTCAATGAAATCCGTCTTGATATGGATGAGGATGCACCTTACATCAATTCAGGTGTCATGCTTATGAACCTTAAAAGGCTGAGAGAAGAACAAAATTACAATGATGTTTTCGAGTTTATTGACAAGAGAAAAATGCTTCTGATGCTTCCCGATCAGGATATTATAAGTGCTCTTTACGGCAGTAAAATATTGGCACTTGATTCTTTTAAATACAATATGACCGAGCGACTTTTCAGACTTCATGCACCTTTTGAAAAGGACCTTGATTTGGATTGGGTACGAAATAATTCAATCATCATACATTACTGCGGAAAAAATAAGCCGTGGAAAGATAATTATTTGGGACAGTTGGATGTTTTTTATAATGATACTTTGAAGAAAATGGAGTGATACAAGTGAGAAAATTGTGGGAAAAAGAATATGCGCTGAGAGCAAGCGATTTTGATAAATATAATCACATTAAGCCATCTTCGGTACTTGATTTATTTCAGGATGCGGCTGCCCAGCATGCAATAGAGACAGGCGTTGGGTATGATGACCTTATTGGACGCTCATACATATGGGTTCTTTTGAAGGTTAAATTTAAAATTATATCTGATCCCCAAAAGTTTCAAAAGGTTACTGTTAAAACATGGCCACTTGAGCCAAATAAATTTATTTATCGCAGAGAATATTGTATCGAAAACGAAAGTGGTAAAAGATTGATTGTCGGTAGCTCCGAGTGGGTGATAATACATAGCGAAAAACGCCGTTTGGTTCCAAATACAAAATTATATGATTTTGCAGATGGTTTCCATCCTGAAATGATGTTTGAAGAAAAACTTGAAAAGGTAGATGATTTTGAACCGAGTGGCACACCACGAATTGTAAATGCTGGGTTTTGTGAAATTGATGTAAATAATCACGTGAATAATACAAAATATGCAAACTATGTTTTGGATGCGGTTGTACCTTCTGAAGCTGATGAATTAGTTGATTTTCAGATTGATTACCGCAAGGAAGTATTAGAAGGTACAGAATTAAAAATTTATCATAAGAAAGATGAAAATGTGGTTTTGGCAAAGGGTTTAAATAATAATGGCGATATAATGTTTGCATGCAGACTTGAATATAAGTAACTCCCTAAAATGTTAATATGAAATACAAAGGTGATTTTTATGATTTTTACGATTTTGATTATATTACTTATTCTTATTCCGACACTGATTGCTGCCTTACTTCTCGCTATGGCTTGGATACTTAAACATAACCCTGCGATGATTTTGGAATATCAAAGTTTGTTTGTTAACGGTGGGATAACAGGCGGGATAATACTGCTGATTCCTCTTTTGATTGGAGTTGTAGTTTTACTGGCAGCACTTTGGGGCAAAATTAAAAAGGACAAGTAAAGGAGACTGATACAATGAAAAAGAAAACAAAATGGATATTAGCCGGTGCAGGAATCACTGCTTTATCAGCAGCAGTAGTAGGTGTTTCTGCTGCCGTTTCAAGAAAAATCAGTAAATTTGTAGTAGACACAGCACTTGACCGTGAAGGACCTAAACCAATGAAAGGAACTAAGAATCCTAATGATACAGTTGTTCCGGATGAACTCACCGAACAACTTCGTGAGATGTCGGAAAAATTAAAAAACAGCGATTGTGAAACAGTAGAAATTACAGCACAAGACGGAGAAAAACTTGTAGGTCATTGGCATCACAAGGATGAAGACAAGCGAGTTATTATAGCAATGCATGGCTGGCGTTCCTCCTGGAATAAAGACTTTAGCATCATTTCGGAATTTTGGCAAAACAACGATTGCAGCGTTCTCTATGTTGAACAAAGAGGTCAAGGCGAAAGCGGTGGCGAGTATATGGGCTTTGGCATGATAGAACGCTATGACTGCCTTGATTGGATAGATTGGGTAAATGAAAGACTTGATGACAGTATGCCGATTTATCTTGCCGGAATATCAATGGGAGCATCAACAGTTTTGATGGCAGGCGGATTTGATTTGCCTGAAAATGTCAGTGGTATTATGGCAGACTGCGGATTCACATCGGCTCACGCTATATGGAAACATGTTGTTGAAAATAATACGCATTTCTCTTATAACTCAAGAAGTAAAATTGTAGATGATTTATGCAAGAAGAAAATTCAGGTAGGCTCTCAGGATTACACAACACTTGATGCAATGAAAGATTGCAATGTCCCCGTTCTCTTTATTCACGGAACCGATGACACATTTGTGCCCGTTGAAATGACATACGAAAATTACAAGGCTTGCGTAGCACCTAAAAAACTTTTTGTTGTTCCCGGTGCAACACACGCAATGAGCTATTTGGTTGATAAAACGGGATATGAAAATGTGGTAAAAGAATTTTGGGAATTATATGATGTATAATGCGAAAATGGCATTTAAGGGAGGGCATAAATGAAAAGATGGCTTGAAGATTTAATGTATAAAATGAATCGTTTTATGTACGGAAGATACGGAAATGATGAATTTAATCTATTTTTAAGCAGATTAACAATATTTTTGCTTATTTTAAACTGTTTTGTCAGAATACAGGTATTATCTTCCATAGCAATGGCATCTATGATAATGATGATATTTCGCTCTATGTCAAAAAATTATTCAGCACGTGCAAAAGAAAGAGATGTATATTTCGTAATAAAGAATAAAATTACATCAAAGATTAATTTGCGCAAGGAAATCTGGCAAAACAGAAAAACGCACCGTTATTATAAATGCAAGAAATGCAAGGCAACTCTTCGTGTTCCCAAAGGAAAAGGCAAGATAGAAATAACTTGTAGAAAATGCGGACATAAAATGAGAAAGAAATCTTAATTATATACATAAAATATGCACCATATCAAAATATGATACACCTTAAACAAAGAAAAGGACTTTGAAAAAACCTTCGTAGACTTATGCCATCTTCTGTGATATGTTTGTGTTGCCGAAAGGTAAATACAAATTTAGGAGATGAACGATTATGAAGAAAAAAGTATTATGTACGGCATTAGCAGTAACAATTCTGATGACAACCACTGCATCGGCAACTGCAAAACCTTGGTGGCTCAGTAAATACCGAGTGACCTTCGACAACGAACTTGGTATCGTGGGAGATGTAACATTAAAATTCGCATCGGACGGCGGAAGTTTTATCAGGCCAATAACAAAAAGATATGGCGAAAGCATCAGCCTCGAAAACTACATCCCGACAAAATACGGATATACATTCGCAGGATGGTTCACTGATCCGAGAACAAAGCAGAATCAGGTAACAACATTTAAATTCACAAAGCCTGATGTACTTTACGCTAAGTGGCAGCCTAACCCACAGGAGCCTGTAAATCCAAATGGCGAAATCATGGTAAAGGATACCTGCTACCTTACAGACGAGGAAACAAAAATAAGAAATGAAATCATAGAAGAAAAAAATAAAGCCTACATTGAAGGCTTCGGCTATGTATCTCCGAGCAAAACAAAGACTATCATTGTAGACTCAGACGGCGATATAAATAAAATGGTCGGAACAATGGAATAGAATCAAAAATATCATCGCAGTATAAGGGCTTAAAAGCCCTGTGTGGCACAAAACTCATGCAGGTAGGGTAACTACACCCTATCTGCTTTTTTATGCAAAATAAAGGGCATTGTAAATGCAATATGCAAAAACAATGCCCTGTGTATTTATTTTTTCTTTGTTCGGTTCGGGAAGTATGCCTCGTTCCAATCGATATACTCCTGAAGGGATATTTTGCCGTCATTACAATCATCTCGCATAGTGATGGCTTTATACCTCCACTGATTGAATTCCTGTTCCTTTATTTGCCGTACATTCACCCTTGCATGATACCGCTTATAGTATTTGTCATACACTTTTTTCGCTTCATTATTGGCATTCTTTAATTTATAATTTTCCAATGCTGCGAGCTTCTGGCAGGACTGTGTTTTACCCTCTTCCACTCTATCGCAATAAACCGTATCATAATTGCCTTTCATAAGGAAATACTTACCGCATCGCTTACATTTACGGAATCGAATATCCATTTCAAGCATTTTTGTGAATTCAAGCTCAAGCAAATCCTCAATGGATTCTGCACAATACTGTGTTGTAATGAAATCAGGAAGAACTGCTATATTATGCACGTTTTCGGGATTCATATTATAATCCTCTGCAAGCTTATAAAATGCCTCTTTTTTCTTCTTGTATTTTTTTATTCTTTTGTCAATCTCGTCTTCTGATGAACCATATGGCATTTTATCACCGACAATAAGGTCTGAATCGGGAGAAAATCTTTCTTTTCTCTCAAAGGTCGGCGCCTTGTCATGAAGATACAAATATAAATGGAATCGTTCGTGAGGATACATTTCTCCCAGCGCCTCCGGATAGAAGTCCTCATCATAACAAAACTCTATCATTTCCAGATATTCTTTTTGAAGTCCTGTAAGGTAATGATAATATTCCTTGACCGCAGTATATTCCTCTTGCTCCTGCAAAAAAACTGGCGGACATATTGCCGAATATAACGAAGTGTTGCATAAATCCTTTGCACTTATAATTGTACCAACATATCTATGATAAATTTCAACAATTTCATCAACTTTATTCAAAACCTTTTGCTTGCGTGGTTCAGCCTCCGCATCGTCAGAACTTTCTCCACGATTTATTCTACCGGCTTCTTTCAGCAATTCAACTACATATGCTTTTCCGGAAACTTCTTCATAGGATTCTTCAAAATCGGCATAAATAAAATCAAGAATACCTTCTCCACAGCGCAAGTGAACGGTACAGCCACAGAGAAAATTATTTAATATATTGGGTTGTTCGCCATTTTTTGTATACAGATTCAAATGATATCTTCTGGAATTAAAATCTATGTAGAACTTTTCCTTATACAATTCAAGATACTTTTCATTTTCCGCTTTGCTCTCGTTTATGTATTCTTCCTCTTCTTTTTTTCCGGCTTCGCTAAGTACAATAGGTTTTATTCCATGCTGCTTGTTGCTTTGCTCTATAAAATACTCCATAAAGTAATCTTCCTTGGTGCTGTCCACATATATAGCCATCGCCTTTTTCTCGTTAGAAACACGGACAGTGTTATCAAAATAGTCGTATTTTATAAATTTGTTTCCGCGTCTTTTTATACGTACCAGTTCATTCCCGGAAGCATCATATTCCGAATAATCAAAAATTTTCTTCACGATTTATCCTCCCGATTTTGGAAAATCCAAATCACCTTAATTTTTAGACAATCAACATAACTCCAATAATTATTATACAAAACTATTGTCAAACTGTCAATTGCAAAATATAATGATTTTAGAAAATAGATATTTTCCAATAATGATAACTCCAAATTTATTTTTTAAAAAAGCCTGTAGAAATCAGCATTTTCTTACGATTAAGTGAAGGGGTATAAAAAAGTTGCTCCAAAGGGGGTTGAAAAAGGGCTTATTTTTCGTATTGAGTGAAGGGAGTTTTTATTAAAGGCAAAACTTTTTTCGTTCAGGGGGTTAACTTTTCACTGATTTTTGTCCTAGCTTATGAAGGGACTTTAAAAAATTTTGGTTGTGAAAATTAAAAAAAGTCAGCCTTATATAAGAGTGAAGGGAAATTTTTTTGAAATTCCGGTTTCAAAATCGCATAAAAATTCAGCTGTATATAAGAGTGAGAGAGAAATTTTTTAAAAACTATTTGTGAAAACGCCTGTTTTTTTCCATATAGTGAAGGGATTTTAAAAAAAGTTTCACCATAAGGGGTTGAAAAATAGCTGTTTTTTTTCAATGGGTGAAGGGACAAATATTACAATTTCGTAAAATTTTACTCAGGGGGTTAAGTTTTTACCGATTTTTGTGCTTACTTATGAGAGATAAAATTGAAAATTTGCATTTTTTGAAATGAGGGGTTAAAAATGGCAGTTCAAAATGCAATAGGTGAAGGGAATTTAAAAATTGTGGTTTCAAAATCGTGCAAAAAGTCAGCCTTATATATTAGTGAGAGGAATTTTTTGGGCATTCCGGTTTCAAAATCGCATAAAAAGTCTGCTCTATATAAGAGTGAGAGAAAAAATTTTTAAAAACTATTTGTGAAAATGCCTGTTTTTTTCCGTATAGTGAGAGGATTTTTTCAAAAATGACTGGTAGAAAGTGCTTTTTACGGATAATTAGTGAAGGGGGTTTTATCAAAACTTTATAAAATTTTCAGAAAACTACCCCCTAATCGACTAAAATTTTCGCAATGGGTGAAGGGACAAATATTACAAATTCAAAAAAATTTTCATTCAGGGGGTTCAGAAATCGCTGATTTTTGTCCTAACTTATGAGGGGACTTTTTAAAAACATAAAAAATTTTTTGGTGAAATCCAAAAAAAGTCAGCCTTATATATTAATGAGGAGCAATTTAAAAAAGTTTTCGTTTGGGGGTTGAAAAACAACCGATTTTTGTACAGGTATATGAGAGGAAAAATATTTTTTCAAAAAATGGGTGGTAAAAACTTGTAAAAAAGACGATTAGATGAAGGGACATTATAAAATTTAGAAAAAGCGAGGAATTGATTATGAAAAAGACAAACGACAAAATTGAAAGAGTAATGACCGAAAGGATGCTTGCACATCTTGTAAATCTAAAGCTTATCACCAAGGACGAGCATGAAATCCTTCTTGAAAAGGCTTGCGGCGGAATCAACAAACCAGTATATGAAAATTCAGCGTAATGCCCGGTGCTTTTGTGTAATATTTGTCTGGATATATTAAACCTTCTATGGTATTGTTTGTGTTGAAAAATTGAGGAAAGGAGTCAACGCTATGGCAGAAGTAATTGTAATACAAAGCGATTTAAGAAAAACTGAAAAACAAAGACTTCGTGTCGGTGCCTATGCAAGAGTGAGTTCAAACTCTCTTGAGCAGGAAGACTCCTTCCACAATCAGGTCAGGTACTACACAAAATATATCGCATCAAATCCCGAATGGGAATTCGTAGATATATATGCAGACGAAGGCATCACCGGCACAAGACAGGACAAGCGTGATGACTTCAACCGTATGATTCAGGATGCAGAAGACGGCAAGCTCGACCTTATCGTTGTAAAATCCATATCAAGATTTGCAAGAAACACCGTTGACTGCATAAGAGCCGTAGAAAAGCTTAACAAGCTTGGTGTGGCAGTAAAATTTGAGGATGGCGGACTCAACACCGCTACCCCGACAGATGCAGCCGCAATAAAAGTCGGTTCGGCACTTGCACAGGAAGAATCACAGTCCATATCACTGAATGTTAAAATCGGCACAAGAAACAAGATGCGAAACGGCACATATATTCAGGTAAATGCACCCTACGGCTTCACCTACAAGGATAAAAAGCTTGTCATCAATGAAGAGCAAGCCGAAGTGGTAAGAAGAATATTTACAGAATATATCGCAGGAAAAGGCACAACTGAAATTGCCAAGCTCCTGACAGAATTAAAAATACCGAATAAAAACGGCAAGGAAAAATGGTCAGCCTCTGCTATCAGCTACATCATAAGCAATGTAAGATACAAGGGCGATGCACTTTTGCAAAAATCATACACAGACGGATTCCCGTTCAAGAAAATCAAAAACACAGGCGAGCTTGATATGTATTATCTGCACAATGTAAATGAGCCGATAGTATCCGCCGAGATTTTCGATATGGCAAACATTCTCCTTGAAAAAAGGCAGAAAAAATTCACTCACAAAACTTATGGGGATGCCGGAATATTTACAAGAATGATATACTGCAAAAACTGTGGTACACCATATAAGCATAAGGGTGACGGAGTGTGGACATGCAGAACTCACGATACTGACATTGAAAAGTGCAATTCCCAGCCCGTAACCGAAGAGCTTATAAAAAAGGCATACATCCTTATGTATAACAGACTGAAAGCAAACTACAAGCACATCCTCATCCCCTTTATCAATCAGATTGAGGCAATGAAAAACAATAAGTCTGAAAAGGATGTCATCGCCGAACTCAACATACAGATAGCACAGGTATCCGAAAGAGTTATGATGATAAACAGACTAAAGGATAACAACCTTGCCGATCCGTCATTCTATATGCAGGAATTAAACGAATGTGACCGCAGAATGATGGAACTAAAGGCAAGAAAGAATAAAATCCTGCATGAGAATCGCTACAGTAAAATAGTTACCAATACAAGAGGACTTGTAAAAGAACTTGAAAAAAGCGACTCCATCTGTATCTTTGATACCGAAGGCTTCAAAAGGCATATACAAAAATTATACATAACAGACGATGAAATCACCTTCGTGCTGAAGAATGGAATTGAGCTTGAGATTGAAAAACAGGAGGTGCCTTAAAATGGCTAACAGATATATCCCCTTCGGCTATGAAATACAAAATGCCGAAATCGTTATTGTAAATCAAGAGGCATTGCTTGTGAAATCGGCCTTTGAATTATACATAGCAGGCAAATCCTACAAGATGATAGCTGACAGATTTGAAATGTCGGGAATTTACTACAACAAGGATTCTGCAAAATGGAATAAAAATATGGTCAAGCGGATGATAGAAAACGAAAAATACACAGGCACAGATGAATATCCGCCAATCATAGACGAAAAGCAGTATCACAAGGCAAACCGTATAAGACTCTCCAAGAATATAAAGACAGACAGCGACAAAATGGAATATGACAAATTCATACGAACTCATGCTGAATGTCCTGAATGCGGATTTCCTATCAAAAGACAAAGGCAAGGTCACGATAAAGGAGCATACATCGCTTACAAATGCTCAAATCCGATATGCCCGGCGAAATCAATTCACGAAGAAACCTTGTATGAATATATAAACGGAATTGTAAACCGCCTTATAGACAATATCGAGCTTGCAGATGCAGAGGTTAAAAATCAGAGCCGAAGTGGTGAAAATATCGATGAGCTTACCAACGAAATATATATCAAGACCATAAATGACAATACCGAAAAGGATGAAATTCTAAAGGATATATACAGGCTTGCAAAACTAAAATTCAAAAGCTACACCAAAACCGATATGAGCAAGGTGACCGAAAAAATCAAACAGGAGCTTTGCAGGTATGGAATAAGTGAAAAAGCCCCTCTTCCGCTTATGGAAAAAATAGTGTCAAAATTCTATGTAGGCGGAGAAAAGGGCTTACAAATAAAACTAATAAACGAGAAGATTTTAGAAAGAGAGGGATAAAAATGTTAAACACTTATGTGGAAATTATTCCGGCAACCAAAAAAATGTACGAACCTAAGATGGGCAGAAAGAAATTGAATGTCGGCGCATACTGCCGAGTTAGTACTGCCGAAGAAGAACAGCAGGACAGCTTTGAAAATCAGGTTGAGCATTACACATCAATGATTGAAGCCAATGATGAATGGAATTTAGTGGAGATATTCGGTGACGATGGTATCACAGGAACCTCTGCTGAAAAAAGACCGGGGTTCAGGAGAATGATAAAAATGTGTGAGCAAGGCAAGATTGATTTAATCATCACAAAATCAATATCCCGATTCTCAAGAAACACACTTGTTACCCTGGAATATGCAAGAAAGCTGAAGTTTATGGGCATTGGCATAATATTCGAAAAGGAAAACATAAATACTCTTGAAGTATCGAGCGAATTTATGCTGTCCCTGTACAGTACCTTTGCCCAACAGGAAAGCGAAAGCCAAAGCCAAAATGTAAAAATGGGCAAACGCTCCAGATACCAACAAGGACAAGCTTGCTTTAACTTTAACCGTGTATACGGATACGGTCAGGACAACGAAAAAAACATATACATAGTTCCCGAACAGGCTGCCGCAGTAAAGCTTATTTTCGGAAGCTTCCAAAAAGGCCTCAGCATGAGAGAAATTGCAGATGTTCTTGAAGAAAAGAAAATACCCTCCCCATCAGGCAAACCTGTATGGAAAACTGAAGCCGTGAAA
>RHMF01001200.1_pt1 | contig 17328 bp, 16 predicted proteins | sample 5365151 | NCBI WGS metagenome assembly RHMF01 (sample SAMN10266501, study PRJNA497801) | feces metagenome | isolation source: feces | host: Bos taurus | place: China: Prairie of Fairy Mountain | collected 2017-08-14 | reverse complement strand
TTGGAGCCTCTGCCCGCAAAGAATGTAGATACCGGTATGGGCTTTGAGCGCTTGTGTATGATTCTTCAGGGCAAGAAGTCGAACTACGATACCGATGTATTCCAGCCTACGATTGCTCGCATCGCTGCACTCTCGGGTAAGGAGTATGGCAAGGATGAGAAGGCAGATGTTGCTATGCGTGTTATCGCCGACCACTTGCGTGCTATCTCGTTCTCGATTGCCGATGGTCAGCTTCCCGCAAACGCTAAGGCTGGCTATGTTATCCGCCGTATCTTGCGCCGTGCGGTGCGTTATGGCTATACCTACCTTGGCTTTACCGAGCCCTTTATCTGCAAGCTCGTTGATGGCCTCGTTAAGCAGATGGGCCACCAGTTCCCCGAGTTGGTTGCTCAGCAGACACTCATCGAGCGTGTTATCGAGGAGGAGGAGGCATCATTCCTCCGTACCCTCGCTACTGGTATCAACCTCTTGGAGGGCGTGATTAAGAAGTCGGCAGGTGGCAAAATCTCTGGTAAGGATGCCTTCGTTTTGTACGATACCTACGGCTTTCCTATCGACCTTACGGAGCTTATCGCCAAGGAGCAGGGCGTAGAGGTAGATATCGAGGAGTTTGAGAAGGAGTTGCAGGTGCAGAAGGAGCGTTCGCGTAACGCTGCACAGCAGGATATCGACGACTGGCAGGAGATAATCTCTATCAAGGAGAGCGAGTTTATCGGCTACGACAACCTTGAGGCAGATGTTCGCATCGCTCGCTATCGTCGTGTAAAGAGCAAGAACAACACCTCGTATCAGCTTGTATTCGACCACACCCCATTCTATGGTAACTCGGGTGGTCAGATTGGCGATATCGGCTATATCGCAAATGCTAACGAGAAGATTGAGATTGTCGCTACCGAGAAGGAGAACGGTCTTATTATCCATATCGCTAAGCAGTTGCCCGAGAACCCCGCTGCGGAGTTCCACGCTGTGGTAGATGCCGATGCTCGTCAGAAGGCTGCCAACAACCACACAGCAACTCACCTCGTAGACTACGCTTTGCGCACCGTGCTTGGCTCACATGTCGAGCAGAAGGGCTCAATGGTAACACCTCAGGGCTTGCGTTTCGACTTCTCGCACTTCCAGAAGGTGTCGGCCGAGGAGCTTCGCGAGGTTGAGCGCTTGGTAAACACGCTTATTCGCAAGAACTATCCTTTGGTTGAGAACCGTGAGGCTACAATGGCTGAGGCAGAGGCCGCTGGCGCTATTATGCTCTTTGGTGAGAAGTATGGCGACAGGGTGCGTATCGTGAACTTCGGCCCTTCGACCGAGCTTTGCGGTGGTACTCACACCTCGGCAACAGGTACTATCGGTCTCTTCAAGATTGTATCGGAGAGCGCTATCTCAGCTGGTGTACGCCGTATCGAGGCCGTAACAAGCGAGGCTGCTGAGTCGTTGGTATATGCTGCACAGGATGTTATACTCTCACTTGAGCAGCTTGTTCACAACCCCAAGGTTGTTCAGGCTGTCGAGAAGATGATGGAGTCGAATGATGCTCTTGGCCGTGAGGTTGCGGAGATGCGCAAGGAGAAGGTGGCACAGCTTGCCGAGACTCTTGCAACAGCTACGCCTAAGACCGATGGTTTTACGCTTATCGCCCGCACAGCATCTCACACTCCTGAGGTGATGAAGGATTTGGCATTTGGCTTGCGTCAGCGCGTTTCGGAGCGCCTTGTGATGGTTGTCGGTAACCTCCACGATGGCAAGCCTACGCTCAATGTAATGCTCTCGGACGATGTTGTTGCTATGGGTGCCGATGCAGGTGCTACGGTGCGTGAGGCAGCAAAGCTTATGAATGGCGGTGGCGGTGGTCAGAAGCACTACGCTATGGCTGGCGGTAAGAACGCTGAGGGCTTGCAGGCAGCGGTAGACAAGGCTGTTGAGATTATTATGTCGAAGATTAAGTAAAGTTAAAGTAACTAAGATTATGAGCAATAAGGTTTTATTGATGATTTTAGATGGTTGGGGCAATGGCGACCACTCGAAGTCGGATGTCATCTACTCGACCAATCCCGAATATATCAACGCAATGACTGCGGCATATCCTCATGCCGAGCTTAAAACCGATGGCGAGAATGTAGGTCTTCCTGAGGGTCAGATGGGTAACTCGGAGGTGGGACACCTAAATATTGGTGCCGGCCGAGTTGTATATCAGGACTTGGTGAAGATCAACCGTGCCTGCCGTGATAACTCTATCCTTGAGAATAAGGAGGTCGTTGCTGCTTTTGAGTATGCAAAGCAGAATGGCGTAAATGTTCACTTTATGGGTCTTGTGTCGGATGGTGGCGTTCACTCATCACTCGACCACCTCTTTAAGCTCTGCGACATCTCGAAGCACTACGGCATCGAGAATACCTTCGTTCACTGCTTTATGGATGGCCGTGATACAGACCCTCGTAGCGGTAAGGGCTTTATCGCAGCTTTGGAGGAGCATATGGCAAAGTCGACTGGTAAGATTGCATCTATCATCGGCCGTTACTACGCTATGGACCGCGATAAGCGCTGGGAGCGTGTTAAGATCGCTTACGACCAGCTCGTTGATGGCGTTGGCGAGAAGTCTACAAATATGGTCGAGGCTATGCAGAAGTCTTACGACGAGGGCGTTACCGACGAATTTGTTAAGCCTATCGTGAATGTTGACGCGGAGGGCAACGCTATCGGCACCATCAAGCCTAACGATGTTGTTATCTTTTTCAACTATCGTAACGACCGTGCCAAGGAGCTTACCATCGTGCTTACACAGCAGGATATGCCCGAGGAGGGTATGCACACAATGCCTTTGTACTACTGCTGTATGACCCCCTACGATGCAAAGTTCGAGGGTCTGCACATCTTGTTCGATAAGGACAATGTGCCCAACACCATCGGTGAGTACATCGCAAACCAGGGCTTGAAGCAGTTGCGTATTGCCGAGACAGAGAAGTATGCCCATGTAACATTCTTCCTTAACGGTGGCCGTGAGGATAAGTTCTCGGAGGAGGAGCGTATAAGGTGGCAACCTACGACCTTCAGCCCGAGATGTCGGCATACGAGGTTAAGGATAAGTTGGTAGAGGCTCTTGGCGAGCAGAAGTACGACTTTATCTGCCTTAACTTCGCAAATGGCGATATGGTTGGCCACACTGGCGTATATGAGGCTATCGAGAAGGCGGTAAAGGCTGTTGATGAGTGCGTTAAGGCTGTTGTCGAGGCTGCTAAGGCTAATGGCTATGAGGTTGTGCAGATTGCCGATCACGGTAACGCCGACAACGCTGTCAACCCCGACGGCACACCCAACACTGCACACTCACTCAACCCCGTGCCTATCGTGGTTGTATCGGATAGGGTAGCTAAGGTTAAAGATGGTATCTTGGCAGATGTAGCACCTACCGTTCTCGACCTTATGGGTCTACCCAAGCCCGCCGAGATGACCGGCGAGTCGCTTGTCGAGTACAAGTAATTTGTCGTGATAGCAGCGCTACTGCGACGCTTCAGTCAAAATGGCGAATGGGAAATACGCATAGTATGTCCCATCCGCCATTTTTCGTGTCAGCGCCACATTAGCACCACTCTGACGACAAATTTGGGTTGTACTGACCTTACGGGTATAATTTACACTAATATGCCTATAAGAAAGTATGATTGGTTTTATGATTGTATATTAGAAAATCTTATTACCTTTGCACCAGAAACAAGAACTAAAACTAAAAAGATTTTTAATAACGACTAAAACTAATATGACTATGGATAAGACTAAGTATACTTGTATGCCTTGTGGTTGGACTTATGACCCCGAGAAGGGCGACCCCGAGAATGGTATCGCACCTGGCACATCGTTTGATGAGTTGCCCGATGATTGGACATGCCCCGTATGTGGCGTAGGCAAGCAACTTTTCGATAAGGAGTAAATTAACTTTAAAATATTACAACTATGGAGATTAAGAATAAGGTATTGGCAACAATGAAGGAGGCAGGCGAGCCCCTTAACGCAGGTAAGATTGCAGAGCTTTCGGGCATCGACCGCAAGGAGGTAGACAAGGCTATGAAGCAGCTCAAGGATGAGGGTGCAATCGTATCACCCGTACGCTGCAAGTGGGAGCCCGCAAAGTAGCACCAACCAATCAATAAACAACAAAGCAAGCTGCCAAAAGGTGGCTTGCTTTGTTGTTAGGTGGGAAATCATTGCTTTATCACTATATCGAGAAGATATTGCCGGTATATTGCACCGTATTGTAGAAGGGGTTGGATATCGTTAGAGTTGCACCGCCATAGTGCGAGTATATCTCCATAGAGAAGGTGTAGGTGGTGGCCGAAAACATCGAGGTGGAGAATGTTACATGCCAGCCATCGTGGGTCTGCTCGGTGGTAAGATTATCGACATATGTGAGTACATAGTTGAAAACCACAGGATAGTAGGGCGGAGTGTAGCCCTTGAGGTAGGGGATGCAGACATCTACCTCGGTATTCCAAAATGCGACCTCGTAGTTGGGGTTGAGAAGGTTGCGCATCATGCCTGCGGGCATCTGCTGCATGGTCTGTGGTACGAAGCGGAAGTTGCGCGAGAGGACAAGCGAGTCGACATACTTTTCGTAGGCGGCAAGCCTCTCGGCACGCTTCTGTTGGCGTTGCTGTTGCTTTGCAGAGCGGTCGGCAGCCGTGGTGGTAGCTGCTTCGCCCTGTGCCTCGGTCGATACCACAAAGGCGGTGATGACCATCGTAGCGACCGAGACAAGGATAAAGATAGTTCGTTTCATAGGTGTAAAAAATTAGGAATTTCTCTACACCTATTTTCAATAATTGTGCCGTAGGCTATTTGCTGGATACTCTTCGCATTATGTGTGCAAGGGTGAAATTTTCTTGCTCCGACAGACATTTTACTCTTGATAATTTCACAATTTCTGCCTACTTTTGCGGTAATGAATACCATTATAAATATTAAGCAGAGGTCGGAGATTTGCGTAGGAGCGCTTGCCGATAACTTGGAGCGTCTGCTCCCTCGGGGTCGTGTTGTGGTCATCACTGATGCCAATATCGACCGCCTATATCACCCTCTTGTCGAGCGTTTTGAGCATATAATCATCGGCAGTGGCGAGACGAACAAGACATTGCAGACGGTGGAGAGCATCTACCGTCAGTTGATGGCTATGGGTGCCGACCGCTCGACCTTTCTGCTCGGTATTGGCGGAGGTATCGTAACCGACATCACGGGCTTTGTCGCTGCAACCTATATGCGAGGCTTGGATTTCGGCTTTGTATCGACCACACTGCTTGGTGCTGTTGATGCCTCGGTAGGTGGCAAGAATGGCGTGAATGTGGCGCAGTATAAGAATATGGTGGGTACATTCCTTCAACCGCGCTTCGTCATTGCGGATATCACTATGCTACGCACTCTGCCCGATAGAGAGTGGCGTGCAGGCTTGGCCGAGGTGGTCAAGGCGGCAGTTATTGGCGATAGTGAGTTGTTTGAGCTTCTTGAGCAATCTGCAGATACTCTGCGTAAGAACTACTGCACGATGTTGTGGTGCGTGCCATTCGCCTAAAGGCCGATATTGTGGAGCGTGATGAGAGGGAGGGTGGTGTGCGCCGTGTGCTCAACCTCGGACATACGCTTGGCCACGCTATCGAGAAGGCGACACAGCGCTACAACCATGGCGAGGCGGTGGCTATCGGTCTTTCGATGATTTCGGAGGCATCGGTTGCTAAGGGCATTATGTCGGCGGAGGATGCTCAGCGCATCGATGCTCTCTTTGAGCGCTTGGGCTTTGTGTTGCGTTCGGATATTGCGACGAACGAACTCTTCCGCGAGGTGCGCTGTGACAAGAAACGCCAAGGCGACACAATCCGTGTTGTTCTGCCTGAGCGTATTGGCAAATGCCGTATAGAGACTATGTCGCTCGACGATTTTGGCCGTATGCTCCAAAAATAGTCGTTTCCCCACATAAATTATAGTTGTGCGGTAGATATTAAATATCTACCTTTGTCGCCATGAAAGCTCTTTTGGCGACACTATCTCTTTTGGCTGCCGAGCCTACGACGGTTATCGAGCCTACGGACACCCTGCTACATATCGACAGGGTGGAGATTACCGCATCGTTAAAGAGCGATAAGCGTGAGCCAATTTCGGCCACACGCCTCTCGATGCACCGCTTAGAGGAGCGTGGAGTGTCGTCGGTGAAGGATATCTCGGCACTAGCCCCCAACTTCTACCAGCCCGACTACGGCTCATCTATCACCTCGTCAATCTATGTTCGTGGCTTCGGTTCGCGTATCGACCAACCAGTCTTGGGTATGGTCGTTGATGATGTCGTGGTGATGAACAAGAACGCCTACGACTTCGACTTCTACGATGTGCGCCGTGTGGAGCTGTTGCGTGGTCCACAAGGTACGCTCTATGGGCGTAACACCTCGGGTGGCGTGATGCTTATCGAGACCCTCTCGCCCCTTGCGTGGCAGGGTATGCGCCTCGTGGCGGAGTACTCGACACTCTCGTCGGCCAAGGCATCGGTGGCCTACTACGCTAAGCCTACGGAGAGGTTTGGCGTTTCGGTTGCTGCGCTCTACTCGCACGATGGCGGACACTTCCGCAATACCTATACCGATAAGATGTGCGACAGGGGAGATAACGGCTCGGTGCGCCTAAGAATGCAGTGGTTAGCAGGGCGTTGGTCGTTTGATAATATCCTCTCGGCGGGCTATACCTCGGAGGGTGGCTACGCCTATCACCACTTCCTGAGGGAGAGTGGCGAATATGAGCCTATCGCCTATAACGACCCCTCGTCGTATGAGCGCCTAACGCTTAGCGAGGGCTTTGTGGCGAAGTATCGGAGCAATAAAATTCGCCTCTCGGCAGTTACGGGCTATCATCTTCTTAAAGATAAGATGACCCTTGACCAAGACTTCACGCCTCGCAATATGTTTACCCTGCAACAGATGCAGTTGGAACACTCCTTAACCGAGGATATCGTTATCCGCAATGCCGAGAATGACAGGCGTTGGCAGTGGCTCTGTGGCCTCTTCGGCTTTGCTAAATGGCTCGATATGTCGTCGCCCGTAAGGTTTAAGACAGATGGCATCAACGACCTAATATTGGCAAATGCCAATAAGGGTATCGCCTCGGGAGGTTTAGATGGCGAGATAGAGTTTGGCGTGGATAACTTTGTTATAGCAAGCGACTTCCGTATTCCCACCTATGGCGTTGCTTTATATCATCAATCCTCGTGGAGGCTTGGCCGTTGGCAACTCTCGGCAGGCCTGCGTGTCGATTGGGAGATGTCGTCGATGCGCTATAATTCGCACGCTACGGTGCCTTTTAGGTTTACGCTCACGATGGCCGATTTCAAGCCCCTAACCACCGAGTTTAAGGGTAGTGAGCGACAGCACTTCTTCGAGGTTATGCCGAAGTTCTCGGCAGTGTATCGCTTCGATAGCCGTAATAGCGTATATGCCACCATTACACGCGGTTATAAGTCGGGAGGCTTCAATACGCAGATATTCTCGGACATCTTGCAGGTGAAGATGATGAACGGTATGATGGAGTCGTTGGGTATCTATATGGACGATATGGCGACTACGACCTACGATAGTGCCTCGGCAACACGCTATAAGCCTGAGACATCGTGGAACTTCGAGGTTGGCACACATCTTGCCCCCGTCGAGGGTCTTACGCTCTCGGGTGCGCTTTTTTGGATTGAGTGCTTCGACCAGCAGGTGACCGTACTTCCGAAGGGTATGAGCACAGGGCGTATGATGTCGAATGCTGCCCGAGCCCGTAGCTTCGGTGTCGAGCTCTCGGCAGAGTATCGCTATCGTGGTTTGTCGCTTGTGGGCGACTATGGCTATACGAATGCTCGCTTCCGCGACTATGACGATGGCGTAGAGAACTATGCTGGCAACTACCTGCCATACGCACCGCAAAATACCGTGTCGCTTGTTGCAGGGTATAGCTGGTTGGTCGATAATAGGGTGCTTAACGAGGTTAGCCTATCGGTAGATTGGCGTGCCATTGGGCGTATCTATTGGAACGAGGCTAACACCCTCTCGCAACCCTTGTACTCGCTCCTTGGCGCGCAACTGCAACTGCGTATGGGGCGCTATACGCTCTCGCTGTGGGGGCGCAACCTGACGAATACGCGCTACGATGTCTTCTACTTTAAGTCCGTAGGCGAGGAGTTCTTCTCGTGGGGTAAGCCGTTGCAGTGTGGCGTAAGATTGAATATAAACTTGTAAAAACATTGAGAATGAAGCGTTTGATTTCGAGCATTTTGGCCCTTGTTATGTTAAGTGTTGCTTGCGAGAATGGCCACAACAACGACCTGCCCAATAAACCCGAAGAGGAGGGCTGTTATAAGGGTTTGCTTACCGTTGACCAGAACGATGGTACTCTCTATAAGCAGAGTGATGTCGAGGTGGATTATGAACTAAAAGATGGCAAGCTCAACTTTGTGATGTACAAGGTGAAGTTTGCTAATGGTATGCCTATAAAGCTCGATATGGTCGTCGAGGGTGTGTACTATACCGAGGCTACCGATGGCACGCTGACCCTCTCGGGCGACGGCATTGTGCCCTATGCTATGGGTGGTCCATTTGAGAAGTATACGATAACCAACCTTAAGGGCGAGATTACCGACACTGTGATGTCGCTTGACTTTATGTGTGGCGAGTACCCTGTAACCTACGACGGAGCAAGGTAGAGAGGAAAGAGAGTTTTTAGTTGTTAGTTATTAGTTTTTAGAAATTCCGCTTGTTGATGATGAATTGATGAAATACATAGGGAAATTCATCAATTCATCATCATCACCCCCTCCGCCACCCAAGCCTTAGGGTGTTGTGGGGTTGCTACGATGGGTGGAGTTCTTGGAGTTCTTCAAGGGCGAATCGCCATATACCGAGTGGCTAAGGCGCGAGTTTGGCGACAAGGAGGCAGAGAAAAGAAAAAGAGCAAAGACCCGAAAATCTTTGCTCTTTCATCTTTTGCTCTTTGCTCTTACTTCGCGATAGGCATCTTGTCCAAACGGCGCTGGTGGCGACCACCCTCAAACTCGGTCTCCAACCAGATGTCGAGCATCGCCAAAGCCTCGTCGTTAGAGATAAAGCGCGCAGGCATGCAGAGGATGTTCGAGTTGTTGTGCTGGCGCGAAAGCTTCGCAATCTCGGGAATCCAGCAGAGCGCAGCGCGGATAGCCTGGTGCTTGTTGAGTGTCATCGAGATACCCTCGCCCGAGCCACAAAGGCCGATACCACGCTCCAACTCGCCACTCTCGATAGCCTCAGCCAAGGGGTGTGCGAAATCGGGGTAGTCCACCGACTCCTCAGAGTGGCAACCGAAATCCTTAACCTCGAAGCCCTTAGATGCAAGGTAGCCAACGAGGAACTCCTTAAGTTCGTATGCTGCATGGTCGCAAGCAATACCGATTTTTTTCATAGTTTTTAGTTATTAGTTTTTAGTTATTAGTTATTAGGTTTAGCTCTTTACTCCTTTGAAGCACGCTTGCGGTCGACCTCCGAGAGCAAAATCTTGCGCAGACGCATCGATTTGGGCGTTACCTCAACATACTCATCCTCACGGATATACTCCAATGCCTCCTCCAACGAGAAGATTACGGGAGGTGCTATCGAGGTCTTTTCGTCAGAGCCCGAAGCACGCATATTAGTAAGCTGTTTTGCCTTCGTTACATTCACCGTGATGTCGTTCGAGCGGGTGTGCTCGCCAACAACCTGACCGCAATATACCTGCTCCATAGGCGAGATAAAGAAGCGACCACGGTCTTGTAGCTTGTCGATAGAGTAGGCGTATGCCGTACCTGTCTCCGAGGCGATGATAGCACCAACGGAGCGCACCTCCATATCGCCCATCCACGGTGCGTACTCCTTGAGGCGGTGTGTCATAATGGCCTCACCAGCAGTGGCCGTAAGCATCGACGAGCGAAGGCCGATGATACCTCGCGAGGGGATAACAAACTCAAGGCGTGTGCGCTCGTTTGCCGACTCCATATTCACCAACTGACCCTTACGGCGTGTGGTAAGCTCGATAACAGTTCCTGCGCAGTCGTCGGGGCAATCGACCATCATCTCCTCCACAGGCTCGCACTTTACGCCGTCAATCTCCTTGGTGATAACCTTGGGCTGACCGACCTGCAACTCGTAGCCCTCACGGCGCATAGTCTCGATAAGCACCGAGAGGTGCAAGACACCACGACCATAAACGATAAACGAGTCGGCATTCTGCCCTGGCTCGACACGCAGTGCGAGGTTCTTCTCCAACTCCCTATCCAAGCGCTCCTTAATGTGGCGCGAGGTGACATACTTGCCGTCCTTGCCAAAGAAGGGCGAGTTGTTAATCGTAAAGAGCATCGACATCGTAGGCTCGTCAATGGCGATAGGGGGCAGAGCTTCGGGGTTCGTAAAGTCGCAGATGGTGTCGCCAATCTCGAAACCCTCGATACCTACCAAGGCGCAAATCTCGCCACACTCCACCTTTTCGGCCTTAGCCTTGCCAAGACCCTCGAATACCATAAGCTCCTTAATCTTGGTCTTGTGCATCGTGCCGTCGCGCTTAGCAAGCGTAACGCTCTGACCTGCCGAGAGCGAGCCACGGGTAACCTTACCCACGGCAATACGACCCACATAGGGCGAATATTCGAGCGATGTAACGAGCATCTGCACCGTGCCCTCAACAACCTCAGGCTCGGGAATCTCGTCGATAATAGTATCCAAAAGTGGGGTAATCGAGTCGGTACGCTCGGTAGCTACATGCGACATCCAGCCCTGCTTTGCCGAGCCGTAGATAGTCTTGTAGTCGAGCTGTTCCTCCGTAGCACCAAGCGTAAACATAAGGTCGAAGACCTGCTCGTTTACCACCTCGGGGCGACAGTTGGGCTTGTCTACCTTGTTTACCACGACGATAGGCTTCTTGCCAAGCGACAGGGCCTTCTGCAACACGAAGCGTGTCTGGGGCATAGTGCCCTCGAAGGCATCGACGAGCAAGATAACGCCGTCGCACATATTCAACACACGCTCCACCTCGCCACCAAAGTCGGCGTGACCAGGGGTGTCGATGATGTTGATTTTGTAGTCCTTATAGATTACCGATACATTCTTCGAGAGAATGGTGATACCGCGCTCTCGCTCGATGTCGTTGTTGTCGAGGATTAGGTCTCCGCCATTATCGCTATTCTCGCGGAGGATGTTGCCTTGCCAAATCATCTTATCGACAAGCGTAGTCTTACCATGGTCGACATGGGCGATGATTGCAATGTTGCGTAGTTTTCTCATTCTTCAAGTATACTTATATATATAATATATATATTTAACGCCACAAAGTTACTAAAAAGAATTTTGTTTTTATCCTTATCTGCCGATTTTTTTAGACTCTCTTAAGAAATGCTCTTTTGCTTAGGAGCGATGCCTCCCACTCGTCGCCATAAATTGCCCACTCGGTGATAAATGATGGCTGTCGGGTTGTTTTTTTGCCGATAATTTTCTATATTTGTAGGGTATGAAGAGATTTAAGAATATAGTATTCGACCTCGGTGGCGTTGTATTCTCACGCGACCCTCGCAAGTTCGAGCCCGAATTTATCGAGTTCTTCTCGTATGTCTACCTTCCGAAGATGCCTGAGTTCTGGGAGGAGTACGACCGTGGTGCCGTGTCGTATGACGAGATGATTGAGGCGCTTATGGACTACAATAAGTGCGATAGGGAGTTGGCCGATAAGAATGTTCAGCGCTCTATCGTTACGCAGGAGGAGGTATTATCCACTAAGAGCCTTATCCAAAGCCTTAAGGCGGCGGGCTATAGACTCTATGTGCTGTCGAATATGTCGAAGGAGTTTATCGACTTCTTGCGCCAAAAGGAGGTCTACTCGTTGTTCGATGGTGAGGTTGTTTCGTGCGAGGAACTATGCGTAAAGCCCGAGCAGGAGATTTACCACCGCTTGGAGAGCCGTTATGAGCTCAACCCCTCCGAGACGCTCTTTGTCGATGACCGCGAGGCCAATATCGTTGCTGCGAGTGAGCGTGGCTGGGAGGGCTATCTCTTCGACCACCACAACCCCGAGCATAGTTGCCAGGAGTTGGGCGAAATGTTGTTGAAGTAACCGTAATTAAAACTAAATAAGAATGACACTTAACCTAAGATTGGAGTATCAGACCGTCTATGGCGAGGAGCTCTTTGTTGTTGTGGGTTCGCCCCGTGCCAATAGCTATCCTATGACCTATGTCGGCGATGGCGTATGGTGCGCCTCACTCCGCCTCAGCGCTTGCGATAAGCTCGTCTATCGTTACGAGGTGCGTCGTGGTGCGGATGTTGTCCGCAAGGAGTGGGGTGGTGAGCACACACTCTTGCTCGATAAGAAGGCAACAAATGTCCGTGTTTTGGACCACTGGCACGCTATGCCCTCAGATGTATCGTTCCGTTCGTCGATGTTCACCGATGGCGTCTTTGCTCGCCACAATGCCAAGAAGGCACAGGGCGTTCAGGATGCTACGCTCACTATCCGTGCCGAGATTCCCGTTGTTCGCACCAACCAGTCGGTTGTCTTGGTTGGCGACGGCAAGGCTCTTGGCGAGTGGAATGTTCAGAAGGGTGTTAAGCTCAATGATGCCGATGCCCCCGTGTGGAGTGCTCGCATCAAGTCGCCCAAGCGTGCTTTTGCCTATAAGTTCGTGATTGTCGATTCCAAGTCGGGCGATATTGTTGCTTGGCAGTCGGGCGACAACTACTACTACGACGACAAGGTAGCCGATAACGAGGCTTTGGTTATCGATGGTTTGCGCCCCCATTTCGATATGGCACCTTGGCGTGGTGCGGGTGTTGCAATCCCCGTATTCTCGCTCCGTTCGCAGGATAGCTTCGGCGTTGGCGAGTTCTACGACCTCAAGCTAATGGTCGACTGGGCAGCTGCTACGGGTCAGTCTATCATTCAGATTTTGCCTATCAACGACACCACGATGTATGGCACATGGGAGGACTCATACCCCTACAATGCCAACTCTACCTTCGCTCTTCACCCCCAGTTCCTCCACTTGGAGGCCGTGGGTAAGCTCAAAGATAAGGCCGAGGCTGAGCGCTTTACGGTGCTTGGCAAGGAGCTTAATCTGTTGCCTGCTGTCGACTATGAGCGTGTGAATAACGCTAAGGCCGAGTACCTCCACGCAATATTTGCTCAGGAGGGCAAGAAGACTCTTGCTTCGAAGGAGTTTAAGGCCTTTATGGAGGCTAACGAGGAGTGGTTGAAGCCCTATGCTGTCTTCTGCGCATTGCGTGATAAGTATGCTACACCCGACTTTTCGAAGTGGGGTTCGATGGCAAAGTATACTAAGGCGAAGGCTGCAAAATATGAGAAGGAGCACTACGACGAGGTTGCTTATAACTACTTCGTGCAGTATCACCTCTCGAAGCAGTTGCGCGAGGTGCGCGACTATGCTCACGCTAATGGCGTAGTCCTCAAGGGTGATATTCCGATTGGCATTTCTCGCACCAGTGTCGATGCTTGGGTATACCCCGAGTTGTTCAATATGGACTCTTCGGCAGGTGCTCCACCCGATGATTTCTCGGTGTTGGGTCAGAATTGGGGCTTCCCCACCTACAACTGGGCTAAGATGGCCGAGGACGGCTACGCTTGGTGGAAGGCTCGCTTCGTGAAGATGGCGGAGTATTTCGATGCCTACCGTATCGACCATATCTTGGGCTTCTTCCGCATCTGGGAGATTCCGCTCGATGCTGTGAACGCTCTGCTTGGTCGTTTCAACCCCGCCTTGCCCTACTCAGTAGAGGAGATTGCATCTTACGGCTTCCGCTTCGAGCACTGGCATACAGGCAATATCGCCGAGACGGACAATATGTTGTTTGTAGAGGATAAGTTGCAGAAGGGTAAGTACCACCCCCGTATCTCGGCATACTCTACCGACTGCTATCGCTGGCTTTCGGATGACCAGAAGGAGGCATACAACCGCCTCTACGACGACTTCTTCTATCGTCGCCACAACGACTTCTGGAAGTGGGAGGCTCTGAAGAAGTTGCCCGCACTGATTGGCGCAACACGCATGTTGGTCTGCGGTGAGGACCTCGGTATGATTCCCGACTGTGTTCCCTCGGTGATGTCGGGCGAGCAGATTCTCTCGTTGGAGATTCAGCGTATGCCCAAAGACCCGAAGGTGGAGTTCGGCTCGACATACGATTATCCCTACCTCTCGATTTGCACTACTGGAACCCACGATATGAACCCGTTGCGTGCTTGGTGGGAGGAGGATAGAGGTGTTACCCAGCGCTTCTACAACCATGTGCTTGGCGCTTGGGGTGATGCTCCCTATTTCTGCGAGCCTTGGATTTGCGAGCAGGTTGTGGCTATGCACCTCAAATCGCCCGCAATGCTCACCGTCTTGCCCTTGCAGGATTGGGTGGCTATGGATGGCGAGTTGCGTAGAGAGAATCCCAACGATGAGCGTATCAATGTTCCCGCCAACTCACGCCACTACTGGCGCTACCGTATGCACCTCTCGTTGGAGGAGTTGCTCAAGGCGGATAAACTCAACCAGATGATTCGCCAGAAGATTGCCGAGTCAGGCAGATAATTTGTTGTGAAAAGGGGGGGGCATTCTCGACTCATCCCAAAAAGTTGAGTGCCTCGGGCTGTATTCTTGTACTATCCCGAGGCACTCACTTTTGCGATGAGCCAAGCCTAACCCCTTTTGGCAACAAATAGGTTGAGTGCTGATTGTGAGGAAGTAATAATAGGGTTCAATAGGACTTAATAGGACTCAATAGGGTCCAATCCTATCGACTGCACCTATTTTATCTTATCGCTCATTACACATTTCCAAAAGTTTTACTATCTTTGTTCCGTGAAACTAAAATCAATAATCTAAAACTACAACAATGAGGCGTTTATTCTTTATTTTTAGCATCTTCGCTATGCTCCTTACTTCGTGTGAGACTGTTAGCGAGGGCACCGATTTTATCCAGCTTACCTCTAAGGAGAGTGTTAATGTTGGTTGTGGTTCATCTATGGGCTATATCACCTTCGACTTGGTTACTCCTGTGGAGGGCGCTACTGTTGAGGCTACTGCAACGGTTGAGTGGATTGGTGACTTCGGCTATGCTCAGATGGGTAAGATTATGTTCAATGTCGAGAAGAACCCCACTGAGGAGGAGCGTTCTGGTGAGATTGTTGTGACATACGGTGACGACTCTTTCAAGGTGACTATTACTCAGGCTGCCAATCCTGCACCTACCTCTAAGACTGTAAATATGCCTCACCTTATGGGTAGCTACTATGGTATTCAGGGCGGTATGAACAACTACTATCTTGTTTTTACTGATATCGCTACCGATAACAACTACACCTACCCCAATGCTAAGTACTACTTCGTAGACCTCTATATGTTGCAGGAGCCTGAGAATATGGACAATATCACTGCTCCCCTTGGCGAGTATGATTACGACATCACAAATTCTGGTATCCCTGGCACCTTCACTGAGTCATTTAGCTGGTATCAGATTAATGATGCTGATGGTTTCGCTTGGCCTGATAGCCAGATTCACTACGAGACTGGTAAGCTTATCATCGAGGAGGGTAAGGTTACTCTTGATATTAGACTCCCTATCGATGGTGTTCAGGAGAACCATGTCGTTGTTTATGAGGGTGACTACACCTTGCGTAACGAGGCGTAAGGATTAGTTGTTAGTTGTTAGAATAACTCTAAAAACTAATAACTAAAAACTGAAAAATGGGCAAAGACTAAAATCTTTGCTCATTTTTTTTGTACCTTCGCAATATGAAACAACTATTACTTACACTCTTACTTGTTGCGCTGCATCTTTCGGCTGTAGCACAAGAGAACTTTGATGGCTCGATGCGTGCTTACGGTCTTGTTGATATCACAACGCTCGATAGCGATATACTCGTTGATTTGAAGTACTCGACCGAAGATAACTTTGTTGGTGTGGATATGTATGGCGAGTTGGAACGAGCATATTTTGAGGAGTCATTTGCTCGTCGTGTTGTGCGTGCGCAACAGATTTTGCGTGAACGCCACCCCGAACTAACGCTCCTTATCTACGATGCGGCACGCCCAATAAGTGTTCAGCGTGCTATGCGCCGTGAGGTCGAGGGTACAGAGTTGGAGAGTTTTGTTGCTGATGGCATACGAGGAGGAAGACACAATTATGGCGTGGCAGTAGACCTTACCATCGCAACCCTTGATGGTGAGCCGTTAGATATGGGTGCTGGCTTTGATGACTTCACCAAGGCTGCCTATGTCAAGGGTACAGCAGATAGTGCGGATGCCTCGACACGCACCGTTAAGGTATACCGAGACTATGCCCAGTGGCAGGTCGAGCAGGGGATAATCTCCGAAGAGGCCGCCCGTAACCGCCTACTTCTTATCGAGGTGATGCACGAAGCGGGTCTCTATCCCTATCGCCGTGAGTGGTGGCACTTCGAGGAGATAAAAACAATGTCGGCAACGCGAGAGCGCTACCGACTGTTAGATTTCTGATGTGTTAGGTCGACTTGGTCGGCCTTTTTCTTACTCCTTGATTAGCGAACGGATATTCTCGATAAGCATACCCACAGCCACCGAGTTGAAGCCACCCTCGGGGATAATCACATCGGCGTGCTTCTTCGAGGGCTCCACAAACTCCTCGTGCATGGGCTTCACGGTCGTTGTGTACTGGTCAATCACCGACTGCATAGTGCGACCACGCTCGCATACATCACGCAAGATGCGGCGAGCAAGGCGTATATCGGCATCGGTATCCACAAAGACCTTGATATCCATCAACTCGCGCAACTCCTTATTCTCGAAAATCAGGATGCCATCGACGATAATCACCCTTGAGGGCTTAACCACTACACGCTCATCTGTGCGGTTGTGCTCCACGAACGAGTATACGGGGTGTTCGATAGGCACATTTGACTTCAAGGTGCGGATATGCTCGACCAACATATCTGTATCGAAGGCAGCAGGGTGGTCGTAGTTGAGCTTTGTGCGCTCCTCGTAAGTAAGTTCGGGGTGCGCCTTATAGTAGTAGTCGTGGCAGAGTGTCGCAACATCGGCATCACGGAAAGCCTCTTGGAGCTTCTTTACCAAGGTCGACTTACCCGAGCCAGTACCACCTGCAACACCAATAACAGTAACTTTCATACTCTTACATTTAGTTATAAGGTTATAGAACGATACGAAGAAAGCGTATAACAAGAGGGATTTTTAGGCTTGCGAAATCCGAGATACCGCAGCATACTAAGCGTATGTGAGGATATCGAGGATGAGCGTAACACCAAAAGCACCTTGTTATACGCTTTCTCTATTTAAGC
>RHMF01000454.1_pt1 | contig 17335 bp, 31 predicted proteins | sample 5365151 | NCBI WGS metagenome assembly RHMF01 (sample SAMN10266501, study PRJNA497801) | feces metagenome | isolation source: feces | host: Bos taurus | place: China: Prairie of Fairy Mountain | collected 2017-08-14 | reverse complement strand
CTTCTAATAAAAAACTTTAGGATTTATTAAAGTCTAGACTAGGAATTGATGATACTGCTTTATTGTTAAGAATTTAGAATCAGGAGACTTTTGATGATGAGTTTAATTATTATAATTTAATTAATCAGTTATTCGGAGTTGATTCTGCATTATTTGGAGATTTCTATTTTAGAGGAAAAACTATTAGTGATTTTGTACGTCAAAGTAAGAATGGTCTTTATGTAGATGTAAACAGTTTAAATACATTTATTTTACATCGATTAAGTCGTATGGCTTAGCATAATTTAAGTGCTTTATCTGAAACTCGTGATAGAATAGAGGATAGATTTGCTAAAGACTTACAAGAATACCAAAATCCTGATTCCGATCCTGGTACTAGAACTAAGATATATAATTATTGGAAACGATATATAGTCGGAGTCTTAAAAGAAGGTTATAGTTTAAATTCAGAATTATCTCCTGAAGAAGTTTTTCATTTAGTAAATCAATATATAATTAATACAACTTCTATATTAATAAATGGTAGATTACATAAAGTAATGCCAGATACTGTTGTAATATAGGCACATGAGTGTGTAATGCCTAAAACAATGGCAACAAAGTATGGATTACAAATTCATGATAATTTATCTACAATTGTAAGTGATGCTGGTTTTTTCTATAAACGTTTTAAATCTAAATATTAGAGACTTTTAACTAATGAAAAAGATTTTACATTAGAATTAAAACGATTAAATGGAGATCATGTATATTTAATTAATCAAGAAGATTTAGCACAATCAGATTTAAAAGAAAAAACTGATGTGTTTTATAATACTATTGATGGAAAATTATGGCGTGTAGACGCTTTAGGTAATCGAATTTATCAAGTATCTTCACTTGATGATAAAATATATATTAATGAAGCTACAGGGGTTGAAGTTATTAAAACTAATAATTTTACATTTTATTTAAATAATTTAAACTATCAAAATATTGAAATTTCTAGAGCTTCTACTTGGGATCTTATTACAGGAGAAGTAATAATTCCCCCAGGTTCAGAAGAAAGAATTGATGCTATTATAGGAGCTATTAGAGATTCTAATAATAAAACTGCAAAAAAAGTTTATGATTATTATAAGCGAGTAAAAACTGGAGAAGAGTTAGAAGATGATATTCCTACATACAATCAAATTGCTCAAGGGAATATTGAACGAAGTACTATTGACAATACTTTTACTGCTAAGACAGATGACGAAGTTATATAGGATTATATTAACGGAAATCGTTCTTATATTCCTTATTTTGCTTAGAAAATGATTCAAAATTCATTAGAAATACATTCATCATTTTTAATGTCTTTGAATATTTTAGCAGCACGTATTCCTGCATAGTGTATGCAGTCATTTATGGCTATGAGGATAATAGCATTTAATAATTCTGATACAAGTAACGCCTACGTAGCTACATCTCAAATTTATTTATAGGGTAGTGATTTTGATATTGATGCTGTATCATTAGAAACCTTTGCGTTTGATGATACTGGTCGTTTTTATGAATGGTCTCCATATTTTAATTCAGACTCTGTTGAATAGTTGAATAATTCGTTAAAGATACCTTTTCCAACTTTCTAGAAAGTTACTCAAAATGATATTGTAAAAGATACTATTATAAAAGAATTTATTGATAATGGTTTTATTGAAGTAAATGAACAAAAGGGGACAATTACATTTAATACTTTAGATATTAATAATTTAATTAAATTTTTAAAAATAACTAAATTACCTACAGAAATTTAGATTTTTAGAGATGATACATTAAATAAAAAACTATTAAATAGAATAATATCTTTTATTAATGGACATAATATGTACTTTGAAAGAAAGCCTATTAAGCATATTGAAGGAGCTTCTGCTAATTATGCTATGTATAATTCTTTTAAAATTGCAATTGATCCTGCTAATCAAATTCAAGCAATGACTTCTGTAGATAGTACTACTAGACCTATGAAAATAGAAGGTAATAAATCTAGAAAAGCCAAAGCTTTAGCAAATAGAGGCCCCGGTAATTGGATTAATAAAATTGAAGCTATTAATGAAAATGCCGTCGGTAAAGATTGTATCGCTATCTGTGCTACAGGTATAAAAGTATTTACCGCTGCTACTTTTACCAATAACTATATTTTGAATGACAAACCTGACTTATAGGAATTTTTACCATTTGAAATCCGTTCTGAAAGAAATGCAGATGGGGATAAAATAAATGTTACTAAAAAATTATTAGCTAATATTAAAGCTAAAGATCCTAATACTGTAACTAATGATGAAGTATATGAATTACTTTTATCTGTTAATGATGATACTGATGCCGCATTAGTCTTATCAGCATTACTTTCTTTATCTACAGATAATGCTAAAGAGTTACAATTGTCTAAATTAAATGCTACTGCTGAAATGATTGGAATGTATATTTATGGAATTTCAATAGGTATAGATTTTAAAGAAATTGCTAAAACATTAATGTCAGAAACAGGAGAATTAATTATGAAGCTTCGTAGTTCTGATAGTTTTAATGATACACCTACTTTCTATAATTTTTATTCTATCTTTGATCATTTAGAAATGGAGCCTAATTTACAAGTATATTCATATAAAGTAAACGGTATTAGATCTCCTAAGTCATTTTTAGATGAATTTTTACAAAAATATGCTGATAAAGTATATGCAAGTAGTGAATCCAAAAATAAAAAAGTTACATTAGTAGAATATTTATTTAAGTAGAAAGCTAAGACTGAAAATGGAATAACAAGACCTTTTAATATATATGATTTAAAAGAATTATTAGAAAGTGATAAAGGAGGAAAGGTATTTATTAAAGTTAGCAGTATTGTAAAAAGTTCTAATAATGAATTAACATAGTCTGATTACGAAGCTTTTAAAATTATTTGGAATTAGATGTTTGAATATTTGGCAGAATGGCATCAACAACATAAGTCAGTATCAGGATATACTTATGTATCAGAACTTGGACGAAATGCTTATATGAATGATCCAGAATTCAAAAACCTAGATGATGATATCTAGAATAATTATAAAAAATATATTAATTTTGATTACTTAAGATTGAAAAAATGGGCAGAAGGAGCTTCTGAAATGAAAATAGCAGGTTAGATGTTAGGAATTAATAAAGGATTTAAATCCACTATTGATGATATTATATCTTTAAAATCTGTTATAGTTAAAGCATTTAACGATAGACGTCAATGGAAAACATTTAAGAGAAATTTATATAATTTTACTAAACATCTTTCTACTTCTGATCCAGAACCTTTTAATAGAGATTTTGCTAGAAAGTTTAACAACCCTCGTATTTTAGATCAATTAGTGTTTGATGAATCGAAAAAATTAGATATAATTAAAAAGTATGATGAAATTAAACATACTTTAAATTTACCTTTAATTTTAACTACACAACCTAATTATCATGAATATTACAAGGCTTTAGTGACTACGGATAAACTTCTAGAAAACGGATCATTTTTATATACAGCTTTAACTAATTTAGCTGTTAACTTATCACAAGACTTAAAAATTTACTCATCTACTGAACTTGCTAGTATGCGTAGAGGTATTGAAAAGTGTATTACTCATAAAATTATTTGTAACTTTTTAAATACAAGTCGAGATAATGATGGAGGATAGATCCAATTTGAAATTCCTACGGATGCATCTTATGTTAGTGAAACTGGTGACTTTGTAATTAATAAAGGCGGAACTTTATCTTTTAAAACTGGAACTGATGCTACAAATTACACATTTAAATTGTTAATGGAGCAAGTTATTATGCCTAGAATACAGAACGGAGAATTAACTCCAGGAGGTAATTATTCCTTTATGCGTAGTAATGAGTTTGTTTAGAATCTTGTTCCAATTGTAAATGATAAAACTTACACAAAAGTTCCTGTCATGTAGATAACTTCTAATATTAATTTATTACCTGCTAATCCAGAAGAAGATTATTTATTTAAACAATATCACACAGCGTTTAAAGAAATATCTCAACATTTAGTGGATACAAGTAGTGATAAGAGTAATGCAAATTCAATTGCTGATTTATTCTTTGTCTATGACTTGTTTGTAAATAACAATAGTTTATCACAAAATTCATTTAAAAAATTCTTTGTTTCTCCTATAGAAACTATTAGTCAACTTCAAGTGAATTTTTATAATTATATTAAAAATTTAGATAAAAATATTAAATCGTCAAAAGAATTACTAGAAGTTATTTTTGGATCTTCTTTTTTATCTGAAATTTATCCAGAATTATTACCGTATATATTAAAACCTTATTCCGGAAATGTTGAATTTGCTAATGCTCCATTCGTGATTACTCAAGAATCAGATGGATCTATTACTATTAAACGTAAAGCAGATACCACAGAAATAGATGAAGTGTTTGCTTAGATGATTGGTAGTGAAGAGTTTAAACAGAATAAGTATGAAACTGTAGAAAGTAATAGACAATTAAATCCTTCAACATTCTATGGTATGGAAGTTGTTCCTGGAGAATTTAAAATAGAAACATTTAAGCGAGTTGATAATAGCAAAATTACATATTCATATAGAATAATTGAAACTAGAGGTAAAGAAGCAGATGTAGAAATTCAAATAGATGGAAAAGTTTACAGAACATAGATTAGAATGGGTTCAAAAACCTTAGATAAAATAGCCGTAGAGGGTTTTGTAGAAAGTATTATTAATCCTTGTTAATATATGAGTTGTATAAATAAAAATTTAATGGAGTACCAGGTCTTATTAAATAGATCTGGTATTCCAGAAAACACTTTAGATAACTATTGTAGAGCTTTTTTAGCTAAATATGATAGATTTCCTTATCTGGACGAATTACCTGGAAATTCTACACAAAATCTAATAGAAACATTAAAAATTAATAATAACGGATTCACATCAAAAGATGCAGTTTTGGAATTTACTCAAAGCTCCGAAGATCAAGTTAATACAGTTATAAATGATTAGTATAGAGATTTATAGGTTGGAGTAAATTTTATAATGGATTCTGCTATTGTAAGTGTAAAACAACGTCCTAGTTTCTATACTGAATTTAATAATGCTCCAGTTATTATAGAAAATAATTTAAGTCCTAGAAGTGTTTTATTAAATGTTTCTGAAAAACTAGATAAATATTATGGAATTAAATTTATTCCAATTACTACAGCGGAATTAGGATAGTTAGGCATAACTAATGAATTAGCTAAGTCTTTTATATTGAATAATAATATCTATATTAATACTGATATAGCTACATTAGACTCCCCAATTCATGAAATTTTACACTTAGTGTTAGGTTCTATTAAATTTCAAAATCCAAAATTATATACAGATTTAGTATCTCTTGCTGTGCAATTTGGAAATTTTAATAAAATAGCAAAAAAATATTCAAATCGTACTTAGTAGGATTTATATGAAGAAGTATTTGTAGAAGAATTTAGTAAATATTTAGTAGGTAATTCAGAATTAAATAATCTTCCAGAACACATTTAGTACGAAATTAATTATAATGTAACAAGATTACTAGATAGTATTTTAATGGGAGATACTAGTGTTAGATCTTTAGATACTAATATTTATAATATGTCTTTGCAAGATCTTGTAAAAATGGTTAATTCTAGATTAATGTCTACAACGCTACATTTAAATTTAGAAGATGCCTTCTTACACAGAGAATTAGGTAATTTAAAAGAACAATTACTTAGAAAAGGCGATTTAAGAGAGGAGTGTAACTAATGGCATGTAATTATTTTTATAAAGGTATTCTTATTGGCGATGAGTTTCAATTAAATGATTTTTTAATTAGAAATAAAGATTTATTTGAAAAAGATTATAGTGATATTGTATTTTAGAAAAATTTATTTAAAACAGAGGCTCAACGACGTACAGAACAACGTTTTTTTGAACATATAGAAAAAAATAAGAAAAAATAGAGAGATGCAAAAATAAAGAAAGCTACTAATACTATAGATGGTGAAATAGAACATACTGTTGAAAAGCCTTATATAGGAGTAACAGAATTTTTAGAAAGTTTTAAAGCTTGGGACGATAGTCCTTTATTTCCTATCTTCGTAGATGAAAATTATTGGCATAATAAGATGAATCAATGGAAAGATGGTTTGTATGCTGATGTAGAAGAGACTATTCTTTTGGGAACGTAGGAAAATAATGAACAATTTACTTAGAATGGTAATACTTATATTAAAGGTAAACCTATCACAGACTTAAATGCTCTTAAATCAGCACAAAAACTTTTAACTGACAAATGGAAAGTTCAAAACTTAGCAGGTATAGATGTTCATGAAGTTTTACGATATTATTTTTCTTATGATTCAAAAGAAAAAATAAAAGGAGATTAGGATATTGAAAAATTACTTAACCAAATATGTAATCTTAAAGTTATTAAAATAAACTTATCACGAGATTATGTTAGAAATGTGTTAAAAATATGTGATCGATTAAAAACCACATTACGTAAATAGTTTACAGGATGTTCTTTCTTTCCAGAATTTACCGTAAGTACAGAATTAGAGGATGGTAGATCCATTCTAGGACGTATTGACTTAGTAGTCATTGACGAAAGAGGTATTCCACATATTATTGATTTTAAAACTTCTCCTAAATCATATAATAATTATAACAGAGCTAAAGTTAGAACTTTCTATTATCAAACAGCGGTTTATAATCGTATTTTACGTATGTTAGGTATTAATACTGATAAAGCTACTGTATCTATTTTACCTATTAGATTTGCCAATTTCAGACATGAAAACGAAGAATTTGTTTGGGATAGCATCGCTGTGAATGCTTCAGAAGATGTACCTATGTTAGTAGACATTACTAATGAAATTCACGAAGAAGAAATTCAAAAACGTATTGATGAATTTATGCCTTATTAGAATTTCTTAGATATAGAACCAGGAGAAGTTACTAAACGTGTAAAAGACAAAATGACCGAATGGTTTCCTGATTTTAGTGAACAAGTAACTGAAGATTCGGATATTAAAAATAATGCTGAATTTTATGAAAAAATAGAGTAGCAAATAAAACCTTATGTTACTCGTAATGAAGAAACTGGACGTTTTGTGTATAAAAATGATAATGTTTATTCACAACCGATTATTGAAGATTCTATGGAAAAATTAGTATAGAAGTACATAAAAAAATTAAAAGCAAGGAAGAACTCTAGACTCAGAAATTATAAACATATTTTAGAATATCTAAAAACAGGTATAAAAGATGGACATTTTAATAATTTTAAACTTTATAGAGGACTTGACTCTGATTGGCTTAGAAATAAATTTCAAAAATATACAACAGGCGAATGGACAGTTATTGATGACGAAAAAATATTACAATTGTTAATACAATTTAAAGTTATTCTTGTACAAAATAAACTTGGACAAATTGATATAATTAATTTAACTTTGGAAAACCCATTTACTAAATATAAAAGTAAAGTTACTGGTACTGACTTCTTAACTTATAATTTTGCTTCTGATTTTAAAGAACAAATTAAAAGTAATTCACTAATATTAGAACGACGTGAAGGTAATATGCAAGCAATGCAATTAATGTTATTTTTAAATGAATTGAAGTTATTTAGTGGAAAAACAAATGCTATTGGAGAAATTCGTGTAATTAGTTCATATCATGCTAAAGAAATTAATCCTAGCAATGAAGAATTGTTATATAATTGGAATATATTAAATAAATATAGTCCTGTAAAATAGGACAATTTTAAATCAGGTAAAATAAGATTCTTGGATAAATATCATTTATTATTTAATGAGTTAAATAATATTATGATTTGGGCTAAAAAAGATGGATTTAAAAGTGTTGAAACAAAAGAATTTGCAGGTTTTGAAGAATGTGTATTAGAATATCAAAAAACTATACACGATCCTATTAGTCAAGCAGAACGTTTAAAAAGAATTTAGAAAATTATTGGACTATTAAATTAGACTAGAATTATTAATCCTAGTAAAGATTTTGCTACTAATGAGAAACGATTTAATCGCGTTTATAAATTTGCATTAAAAGCTTTAGCTCAAGAAAAAAATGTGAATTTTAGATAGCAATTAAATGACCATGCCCAATATTTTGGGAAATTATCATTAAAATCTATTTTAAAAGGAAGTATTTCAGGTACCTTAATTGACAACCCAGGATCATTAGATTCAGAACTTTTAAATTTAACTAGTAAATTAACAACTCAAGCTTATTAGGGTATTCGTGATGATTTAACAGAACCCGTAGCTAAATTGAGACAATTAACAGAAAATTTAGTTACAGAAAAAAAATTATCATGGTTATATAAAAATACAACCATTAATTTTAGTAAGTTATTTGATAATATGTATGAAAGAGGTCCTAGATCTTTTGTATTTAAAGATCCTTGGGATGAAAATAACGATTTAACTAATGCTGAACGAGAATATTTAAAATACGCATTATTGCTAATTCATAAAAATAAAAAAGGATCACATCATAGTGATGCATCTATATTAGCTAGTAGAAAAACTGATAAAACCTTTTTTAATGTTCCTTTAAAACAAGGTAGTACTAGAAATAGAGCGGATATCGATTCTTTTTGGAGTTTATTAAAAACAAAAATTAAGTCTTTAACTCCATCTGTAATTTATAATCAACATTTAAAAGAAACTTAGGGTGTTGAAATGACCGAAGCTAAAGAATACGAAATGACTAATGAGTCTATTAATTATCAAATGACTAATCTATTTGATGCAGGAGAAGGAGAAAATAGAATTGCTTTATTAGAAGATCCTGAAAACATATTTGAAACTAATTTAGAAAATTTATTAATAGCTCATACTTTTGCTTATTCTCAAAAAAATCATATTAATCAAATTTTTCCTATATTAAAAGCTGCAATGTTCCACTTAATAGACCAAGGTAGTAATAAAGGATAGAATTTTGAAAAAGATATATTTTATTTTGAAAACTATATTAAAGCAAAAATTCTAGGACAATCAATAGTTGAAGAAGATAATTAGCATTTTAATAAATATGTAAATTATATTAGACAAACAGCATCTTATGCCGCTTTAGCATTATCTCCTGTAACTGGTATGGGTTAGATTTTATAGGGATTTTGGAATTCTATTAAAGTAACTTTGGCATAGTCTAAGCAACCTGATGCTTTTAAGTTTTCCGCTTTAAGAAAAGCTTTTATTTTATGTTATAGAGACATGTTTACACTTGAACAACCAACTTTACTGCAATTGATTAATGAACAATATGGTTTAAACGATATGGACATGAATGTACATAAAATAGTAGATTCTATGAAATCAGATAAAAAAGGGTTTCTTAATTTTAGTAGATTTTTATTTAAAACTGTGGCTCGTCCCGACTATTATAATAGAGGTATTCTTTTTGCTGCACAAATGATTCAAGATGGTGTATTAGATACCAATCCAGAAAAATCAGCGTACTATATAAAAGATGGAAAATTAGTTTACGATTTTAATAGGGATAAACGTTTTAGTGCTTTAAAAGACAAAAGTCATCCTAATTACTATATGCAAATGGCTATATATCGTGAAATGTGTAAATAGTTCACTATTGAAAATACTAAAAATTCTGATGGTAGTATGTTTACTGTTCCTAAATTTGGTGAAATAGTACCATTACCTAGAGCTTATACTAATTTACAAGCAGAATCTACAAAAGCTTTATCTGATATGATTTATGGCTATTACTCTCATGAAAAGAAAGCATTATTGCATAATATGATGATAGGAGGATTGATAATGCAAATGAGAACCTATGTATCAGCAAAAAAACAATAGTATTTAGCTAAAGGTAGTTCAACTTTACGAGGATCATTAGTACATTTAAAAGATGAACATGGTAAATTACTATATTATGGTTTAAATGAAGATGGTACTCCAAATGAAGATATTATACAATCAGATACTCCAAATAATTTTCCTGTAGTTCGTTGGGTTGGAAAATATGGTGAAGGTATTTTAGCCAGTATTTCTGAATTTGGAGATTTTTATAATCATAGTTTAAGTGAGAATAAAAAATTATTTTCAGAATGGCTATTAGAATCTAAAAATAAAGATTCATTAGGATTTGCTCGTGTATATAATGGTATAAGCTTTTTATTTGATATAGCTATGGTAAAGATAATTAGTCCTCTATTAATGAGTATATTAATTGATTGGTATGATGAATTAGACGATGAGTTAAAAGATGGTAATGTATTAGATGGAATTCGTTTAGCTTCTGCTAATGTATTTAAAGAATCTGTAGAATATTCTTTAATGGACTTTGATATTATTAATTCTTTATATACTCCAGTTTTAGGTAATATTAACCCATTTGCTTTAACTTATTTAAGTGCTATTCCTAAACGTTTTTTAGATGCTTGGGCAAGTGATAATTCCGATACTTATGATGCTTTAATAAGTTCATTTGGGGCAACACGTCAAATTAGACCTTTCTTTGATTGTATTAAACCAGATTGGGCATCCGATTAGGTATAAAAATAAGGCGACCTAGGATTTCTCCTGAGCCGCCCTTTTATTATTCTATATCATCAACGATAACACATTCAGTAGTTAAAAATAATCCTGCAACACTTGCTGCATTTTCTAATGCTACTCGTACTGCTTTTGCAGGGTCTATTACACCCATTTTCAACATATTACCAAATACTCCTGTTTTGGCGTTATATCCATAATTGTCTAATTCTTCTACATGTACTCTTGCGGAGTTATGTAAAGCTTCTAAAGCAGTATTATCTATTATATTATTAAAGATAACATCTCCAGAAACTCCTGCATTAGCACATATTTGTTTAATAGGATAAGCTAAAGCATTTTTGATTATATTAATACCTGTGTTAATGTCTGGATTTTCATCTCTCAATTTGTAAATTCTATCAAACGCTCGGACATAAACACTACCACCTCCAGGAACAATACCTTCTTCAATAGCGGCTTTAGTAGCACAAAGAGCATCTTCAATACGATCTTTTTTCTCTTTCAATTCTACTTCACTATTTGCACCTATATAAAGAGTAGCAATACCACCTTCAAGTTTAGAAGCACGTTCAAGTTGTTCTTTTTCTTTTAAATGAGTTATATGTTGTGTTAAAATATCTCCTCTGCCATTTATAATAGTTGTAGTATGTTTATCTACAACAATTTTTTCAGCAGATCCAAAATGTCCAGGTAACACTTTTTCAAAAGTATCATTGAGAATCATTGCTCCTGTTACAGCACTAATATCTTCAGTAAGTTCGGCTTTATTAAGTCTTGGAGTCTTAACTACACAAACTTTAAAACCAGCTTTAATTTTGTTAAGTACCAATGTGTCTAAAACTTCAGAATCGTAATCAGAAGCTACTATCAAAATCGACTCTTTTCTATTCATTACTTGTTCAAGTACCTCATAAAATTCTTTCAGAGTACTCATCTTAGCATCGTACAGAAGCACACGGGGATTTTCAAGGACACAAGTAGACTTATCCCTATCTGTAATAAAATAAGGGCTTAGAAAGCCTGTATTAAATTGAATACCTTCATTAACCTTTATATAAGTTTCTGTACCATTAGATTCCTCAACAGTAATGATGCCATCACGTCCTACTTTATTTACAGCATCAGCAATAAGATTTCCTATTTCTTCATCATTATTAGCAGAAATAGTAGCTACTTGAGCTATTTTATCATCAACTGGTGTAGCTATCTCTTTAATATATTTTACTACCTCGCCAACAGCCAAATCAATTCCTTTTTTTAGATCCATAGGATTAGCTCCAGCTGTAACATTTTTTAAACCTTCTTTAATAATAGCTTGAGTTAATACGGTGCTAGTTGTAGTATTATGAGTACATATATAATCATTTGTAATATATAATTCATCTTCATTAGATACTTTTATACATTGCATTTCTACAAATTTTCCTGTTTTTTCAATTTTTTCTAATCTAATACCTTGTTTAAAACCTTTAATTTCGTAAGCCCTGTAAAGAATTGAGTCAGAACAATAACCTATTCCTCTATCTTTCATATTAAAGGAATTGATAGATACTTGTCTGCCTAAGCTCCACATTAACTCACAATAATCATTAAATAATTGTTTACTAACAGTACTATATTCTAATAATCCTCTAGAATTAATATAACAATCACTATCGATAAATCCTTCTAATAATTTTAATCTATCTTCATAAGAAGAATATAAATAATTTTTAGGGATAAATTTATTATGAGAATTTACACCTAATAATCCTAACTCTTTTACATAATCAAACATTGTTTTACCCTCAGGAGTAATTCTAGAAAATTTTACTCTAATATAATGTTTCTTATCTGAATCTATGGTAGCTTTAAATTGTATATTGTCAGGTAATATTAGTTTTTTTAAAACATACTCTTTGTTTAAAGCTAAAGAAAGTTCAATAGATCCTGTACCAGTTAAAGACCCATCGCATAATAATAATCCTACCAAATAAGGATCCAAAGTTTGTTTTTGTTTATGGAAATCTACTATAGTAGGAGGTATAAAATATTGATATTGTTTATTTCCATCTTTATCTATTTTAAATTCTTTTCCAATAAGTTCTTTTAATTGAATAGTTTTTAATTTTTTAGTACGTTTTGTATTAATACTCCACAAATGATCTTCACAACATTCTACTATTCTACCATTATGAAAATGTACTTTATAAATTTCTTTTAATTGTTTTTGTGGATATATGCCTATTACTTTTTGAATTGTTTTATTTGTACCACATATTTCATCACCTATCGATAAATCTCCCATACACACCCAACCTTTTGGAGTTAATATTTTTGCAGTAAGCGGTTGAGGGGCATCTCCTACATCATTAACTGTTTTATTAGCTACAGATTTAATAAGTTTTACACCAACATTTTGGTAACGATCTTTAAGTTCGATTTCTTTTGCGACACTTACTCCATCTTTAGTAATATGAGGCTGTCCATACTCTTGATCTAATATTACATTTCTCCCTTTGGGTCCTAAAGTTACTTTTACAGCATTTGCTACAACATCTATACCTTCTTGAATTTTTCGTCTTGCTTCTTCATTAAATAATAATTGTTTTGTCATAAAAATAAAATTTTAAAATTAATAATTTTTATCTTCAGGATTATATTAATAAATTCACAAAAATCAACTTAATAAATGTTAAAAAAAATAAGGCGTAGTAGAATTTCTCCCACTACGCCTTGTCAATTAATTAAAATTATTTATTACTTTCATTATTGCATCATAAGAAATTGCCCCTACAGTTCTAGTTTTTTCTTCCCCATTTTCGTCATAATAAATAAGTGTAGGTACAGATCGAATACCTTTTTTTGTAGCCATTTCTTCATTTTCTGTAATATTAATTTTTACAACTTCAATATTTTCAATATTACTTAAATGTTTATTCATAGCTTTACAAGGTCCACACCAAGAAGCTTCATACTTTTCAATTTTTGTTATCATACATGAAAATCAATTACTGTTATTAATGGGTTATTTTTTATCTTTTTAATATAATCTTTAAATCCTTCATTATACCATTCTCCACTTTCAGTAATAAAACAATAAGGCGATTTATCTAATACTTCCCAATTTATATTATCAAAATAATCTTGATTAGAATGTGTACCATCTTTTAAAACCAAATAACCATCCCAGTGCCCTCCTATTGTATAAAAATCCCATTGGGAATCTTCATTATAAGTAGATAAAAGATTTTCATCTTCATCAATTATATATCCCCAATCTTGTATTTCTTTCCAAGCATCTTCATAAGATAAAAACAGTCCTCTTTCTATTATTTTTTGACAATAAGATTTAACATTTACTGCAATATTTGGATTTTGTAAATTTTCTATTGCATTTTCATATTGGTTAGCATGAATTTCTTTAGCATAATCAATAGCTTCTTCTTTGGTATAAACTATATAAGGTTCTACTTCTCTATCCTCACAATAATAATCAATATTATCTTCCCAATTTTCTCCAAAACAAATTCCTACAAAATGCATATTATATAATTTTATTAATTAAACAAAACTCCTTGACTTTAAAAAGTAAATCTTCTAAAGAACCATTATTATTAATGATATAATCAAATTTATAATCATCTAAACCTACTTCACTAATATGATTTCCAGCTCCTGCATTAGAATTATTAATTCTTAATGTAATATTATTAAATTGTTTAACCCCTTCAATTTCAGATTTAAATCGAACATCTGATATTATCCAATTTTGAGATTCATCGTAATCTTTTAGACAGACCTTTACCCAAAAATCATCACATACTCCATTACGAATAGCAGTTCCAAATTTTTGAAGTAATTCTCTAACAGTCATATTAAGCCAACTAATTTTAGAGTTTTTAAATTCAATATTTTCAAACCTATCTAATGAAGATTTTAAAATACCTGTTAAACATAATTTAAGTTTTTCAGCAAAAGAAGCTTTATTCCATCGTATTTTATTTAATAACAAATTAAAATCTTTAATACGATGATTATAATGATTTATTCCAAAAGAATCTAATCTTTGACTATAAGTATAATACCATATAGTATATACAATCATTTTAGCAACAGTATCTTTACCTGCTTGAGCTTTACCGCTTATCGCTATTATCATTTTTATTATTTAAATATTCTTCCCATGCATCTAATACTTCATCATAAAGAGAAATATTACATTCGTTATCTAATTCTACATTATATAAAGTTCTTATATAATAATCAAAATTATCACAAAATTCTTCATAGTAAGAATCTTCAGAAGTTTCTTTAGCTATTGCTTCAAATATTTCATCAAAATTAATTTCTAAAGGTTTTTCAACCATTTCATAATAAGTAAATTTCATTATTCTAAATTATTTTTAACTATATCAGATATAATCTTACCTTCAACTGTTGGAAATGCTAATTTTAATTCTTTAATAAAATTTCCCATTTCTTTTTTAGGAATAGCAACCTTTTTTGAATAATTTTCAAAGTGAATCCAATTTCTTTGAATTGCTGTAGAAGTTATCCAATCTATAAGCTCTGACTCATTTACAGGCTCAGGGAGAAGTTCCCTGAGTACCTGTAATTCTTCTATACATTCAGACACCAAATCGTCTCTAGAAGCCTGTAAATATTGTTCTTTAGCATCTTCTAAATTCTTAATATATTTTTGAATAATTTTCAACTCATAAGCTTCAATATATTCTGGAGCATTTTTTTGAGTTTTAAATTTTAAAATTTCAGATTTAAGATTTCTATAAACTTTTAATTCTACAGATTTTTTATCTTTTAAACATTCTTTAATTTTACTTGTAAAATCGATCATGAATAATAGAATAAATTATGTAACTTAAAAATATAAAAACTGCTAATACAGATAAACTAAATATAATTAATGCGGGTAACCATATTAAAATAGTACACCATACCCAAGATAAAGGGATAAGACTAAATCCTTTTAAAATACATAATATTAATGTTATTATAATACAATAACTAGTCGGTCTCATTTTTTTAATTTATAAATTCTTTAAGTTATTTATCTAAATATTTTTCTTTTATATACTCATCCCATTTATCAGTAATAATTTCAACAGCATATTCATTATCTTCTTCAATAAAGTCTGTAAGACTATAAATATTCCAAAGATATCCTTCAATATTATTGATAAAATCGTTTTTAATTAATTCTAAATTATCAGATTTTAGAGCGTCTTTTATATATTTAAATATTATATCGAAACTTATATCCATATAAGGTTCTGATATTACTTGATAATATATTACCATTTGCTTGAAGTATTAATAAATAATCGTTTACAATCTCCTATTTCTAAATTCTTAGGATATTTAATGTAAAACATATCTAAATATTTACATTCAATCCAATCATAATCTTCTTCAATAGAATTAAATTTATTTTCATCAAGATCAAATACAGGCTTTTGTTTGCCTCTATAAACAAATGTTCCGTCTTCTCCTTTACAAACCCAATATTTCATTTTTTCTAATTTTAAATTATCCTCAATAGTAATATATCCGTATTTCGAACTTTTCCAAGTATGATAATCAATACAATCTTTTAAAGATTTACCATCATTATAATCTAATATTGCTTCCCAAGTTGACATACTACTTGTTAATGTAGTCTCATCTTTTTTGTCAATCCAATTAAATATCCAAATAAAATGCCATTTTCTAAACAATACTATTTGAAAATAAGGATCCCATTCATGTCTATATTCATCCCATTTGATTTTATAACCTAATGAAGAATATTTAAAATGGATAATAGGATTATAGTATTTCGGGTTAATATATAACCCGAAAAACCATAAATCCTTTCCAAACATAAAATGACACTTAGGACGCTTAAATACTTTTCTAGCTTTCCACCAATTAATCATTTAAATCCAATGTCATTGTTAAATAGTTAATAGCTTTAAGTTCACCACAAGTGAGACTAAATATTTTATCTTTAATAGTGATATCCCAACCTTCTCCATTTGTCCATGTAGTAATTTCTATAAAATCATCAGAATCTTTATTACATAAATAACAATATTTAGAAAGTTTATCATTTATCGATTGCCTATTAGTTAATTCCATGAATTTTGTATTTAATCATATTAGCGATTTCTTGTGCTTGAGGGTGTGCATTAGAATGGCACCTCAACGAGAAGAAATGTTCCCAATCTTTTTCATAAGCAGTATAAATAACTCTAGTAGCAGTAGCTAACGGTAATACATTTCTAGCTTGCTGAGGTTTCCATCCACTTTCAATTAACTGTAGATATTTAATTTCAGAATCTCTTAAAGCTAATTTAAATAGATCACCTGCAAAATTATCAAGACTCCAACAAGGTTCAATAAAAGTAATTTCATTATTGAACTTATTTTTACTAAAATTGCAGTATCTAGTACTTTGTTCACTGATACTGAATGCTCTGTGGCGATTTGCTTCACGGCTAATACCAATATCACAATTAACTTCTACAGTAATTCTTTTATTGTGATATTCTGTAGGCTTACATCCATAAATAAGAATATCTTCTAACCAATTATTTTCAACTAATACTCTCATATTAGTTGTAATATATAAATTTCCTTCATCATCTATATTAATAGATGAATATGGGTTTTTTCCATATTTAGAAGAAAGTTTAGTAATAATATTAGGGTTATTAAATACAAATAAATATACAGTACCATGTTCAAGTACACTACCATGACCATGTTTAATAAGTCTATTTACAAATT
>RHMF01000453.1_pt1 | contig 17356 bp, 17 predicted proteins | sample 5365151 | NCBI WGS metagenome assembly RHMF01 (sample SAMN10266501, study PRJNA497801) | feces metagenome | isolation source: feces | host: Bos taurus | place: China: Prairie of Fairy Mountain | collected 2017-08-14 | reverse complement strand
GTCTTGTCTCCCTCTGCAAATTTTTGAACTTTTTTGGCCGGGATAGGGTCGCTCCCGAAAGTCGGAATGCCTTGCCGATTGCCTGGCCATTTTTTTCAAGGCGCACGCGAAGGGCGGTGTGGAATGACAAAAGCCGAAAGACAAAAGACAGCCGAAAAAATCTGTGCGGGCGTGAGTGCCGACCTGAAACCGATGGCGATTACTCTGGCGAACGCGATCCTTGCCATGCAAAAAAAGATCGAGGAACAGATTCCCGTCTACGGCAAGAACCCTCTTGCACAAGAGCTCGTGACTACGCAGGGTGAAAAGGCGATCAAGAATAATCCGATCATGCAGGAGTTCAGGGCGCACGTTCGGGACTATGGTGCTTCACTCCGGGATCTGAAAAGTCTTGTGTCTGAAAACAAAGAGCCTGCTCAGCTTTCAGACATGGCGCAGCTCCGCAAGAAGTTCAAGATTGCAAAATGAACGGCGTAACGCAACCAAGGATATTCACTCCACCGCTTCGGAAGCTCAACCAGAGCACATCGCTTGGATATGCTTGTATAGAGTACGCCGAGAAGGTGCTTGGAAAAGAGTTGTATCCCTGGCAAAAGTTCGCATTGATTCACGCTCTTGAAATAGCAGGCAGTCTCAAGGGCAAGTGGACATTCCGCTTTAGGACGGTTTTGTTTTTGATATCCAGGCAAAACGGAAAGACAGTGCTCTCCGAAGTGATAGCGTCATTCTTTCTCAATATGCTTGGAGTTGAGTCGGTTTTTGGAACCAGCCTCTCGCTGGATAAGGCCGAAGAGGTATGGGAAGCCGTGATCCGAGACCAGGAAGATATTCCGGATCTGTCACAGGACATCGAAAGGGTGTCGAGGACAAACGGCAACAAACGATTGATTTTGACAGATGGACGGCAATACAAGGTCGGAGCTCCTACGAGAAGGGCGGGGCGTGGCGATTCCAATGACCTTGTGATGCTTGATGAGGTAAGAGAGCACCGGGACTGGGAGACATGGTCGGCGGCCGCAGCTTCTACAGTTGCGAAGCCGAACGGAATAATCATGTGCTTCTCGAATGCCGGCGATCCGGATTCCATTGTCCTTCGACAGCTAAGGAGTCAGGCGGTTGCGGCGATAGAAGGCAAAGAAGCACAGAACTTCGGTGGCGAAGTAGACTCGAAATCGCTCGGGCTCTTTGAATGGTCCGCGCCGGACGGAGCAAAAACAGACGACATGAAAGCCCTGGCGCAAGCAAACCCCGCGCTTGGATACGGCTTGTTAACAGAAAGAGCCCTGATGTCAAACAGGTCAACATTCCCTGAAAACAAGTTCCGGAGCGAATGCATGTGCCAACAGGTTGAAACGATATTACCGCAGCCGTTCCCCGATGGTGCGTGGGATGCCTGCCTTGATATGGCATCGAGTATTCCGCTGGATTCAAACGTTTTCTACGGCATCGACCTATCGGAAGATCGCCGATGGACTTCAATCGGAGTCTGTGGACTTCGGGCAGACGGCAACTGGCATATCGAGGTAGTTGCCAGAGCTGTTGGGACGGAATGGGCCATAGATTGGTTTCGCGCAAGAGCGATGAGGGGCAAGATGAACCTTGCTTTTCAGGGCAGGGGCGCACCGGTTACAGGACTCGCTGAACAAATATGCTCCATACAGGGTGTGGAGCGATTCGCCATAGAAGGCTCTGACCTATCAGCGAGCTGGGGAAGATTTTGGGACGGAATCGCGGCCAGCGATCCGACAACCAAAAGAGGCGGAACAAAGATATTTCACTTACAACAGCCGGTTCTTGACGCACCGGCGAAAACGATGCAGCTTCGCCAGATGGGTGGAGGTGTGGCACTGCCGGATAGGCGAAAGAGCCCCGACGATATAGCGCCGTTGTTTGCCTGCATCATGGCATTTGCGGCGGCAACAAAGACGGAGAAGGAGAATGCTAAGACATACGAGTCAGCCTATGCCCGAGAGGGATATAGCTTAGTGTTCTGTTAGGAGGTTAAGTAATGCCAAAGATCATTCAGGCGCTTAGGAATCTCTTTGGGCGAAATGAATTTCACATAGAGATTACGCCTGAACAGCTTCCCATAGTTGAGGGATTGACGGCGAGACAGCTATACGCCACGCAGTCGAACCTTCATGCCGTTGTGTCTTTCCTTTCTTCCAGCGTAGCACAGCTGCCGCTGAAGGTCTACACCCGAGCCGGTGAGGCGGCTAGACAAAGAGACCGTACAAGTGCGGCAGCGCGGCTACTCTGGCTCCCGAACCCGGATCAGACCTCATACGAGTTCATTGAAGGGCTGCTCACGGAATATTTCCTGATGGGCTCTGTGTTTGTGTGGGTTCTACCGGATGCCGAATCCGAAAGTGGGTATCAGCTCCGCATCATACCGCGAGAGTGGATCGTCAATACGACAAGCTCCACGAATTATGCGCCGGACAAGATAAGGATATCCTCAAAATCGGGAGACATCGTTGAAGTTCCGCGCGATATGTTCGTACAGTTTCGGATGTATAACCCCGGAAACCCCGGAGGATACCAGTCGCCGATATCTGCCTTGAAGCAGACTTTGACCGAACAGGTCAGTGCCGATAAGTTCCGGACGGAGATCTGGAGGAGTTCAGGGCGGTTCAATGCTTATCTCACTCGCCCGGCGAATGTTCAACCGTGGGACGAGAACCAGCGCAAGGCGTTCCTCACCGCATTCCGCGAGGGATGGGGCAAAGGCGGCGAGAATAGCGGAAAGATGCCGCTTCTTGAAGATGGCATGGAGATAAAACCCTATGCCTTCAATGCAAAGGAGGCACAGTACGCTGAAACAAAGCAACTGAGCCGTGAGGATGTCGCTGCAGCGTATCATGTCAATCCGTCACTGATCTGGCATACAACAACACAGACCTATGCCAGCGCGAAAGATAATGCCCGGGCACTGTATGCGGATTGCTTGGGACCTACGCTTCAGATGATCCAGCAGAGAATCAACGCGTTCTTGCTGCCGATGATCGGAGCCGATCCGAACACTTATGTTGAGTTCTACCTTGATGAAAAGCTCAAGGGATCCTTTGAGGAACGCGCCAGCATTCTTCAAAGTGCGGTCGGCGGTCCTTGGCTCACCAGAAACGAAGCAAGAGCCGACAACAATATGCCTCCGATCGAGGGCGGTGATCAGCTGATTGTTCCACTGAACGTGGTTGAAGGCGGTCAAGCGTCGCCTCAGGACACCCACATGGAGACTTATTCCGGATGCTCTTGCCATAAAAGCAAAGAAACAAGGCTTAAAACCCGTTCAACCGAAGAGGAAGACGAGAAAATGACTGAGGTTTTGAGGAAGTTCTTCAAACGCCAGGCATCTTCCGTGATTCCGAAGATTGGCGCGAAGTCGGCAAATTGGTGGGATGAAGACCGGTGGAACGACGAGCTTGCGGATGATGTCGAGCCATTGATTGACGAGATAGCCGATGCACACGGCAAAGAAGCCGCCAAAGCCATCGGTTCGGAATACAACACCAAGCTGACGCGAAAATATCTTCGGACGCTTGCCGAAGGGCGGGCGAAAGCCATCAATTCAACGACCTTGAGACAGTTGGAAGAGGCTATTGGGTCGGAAGAAAAAACGCCGGAGCACGTATTTGAGGTTCGAGAAGATAGGGATGCAAAGACCTTTGGTAAGGCGTTGGCCGCCACGGCAGCAGGATGGGCGATGCTTCATGAAGCTCCTCAACAGGCAGAATCTCAAGGAATTCACAAAACCATCATGAAGGTGTGGGTCACGGGTGACAATCCAAGAGATGAACACGCTGCCATGGACGGCGAGACGGTGGGGATTGACGAGAATTTCTCGAACGGGTGCTTTTGGCCGGGCGATGATAACGGAGACCCGGATACTACTTGCGGGTGCAACTGCTCCACGGAAATTATAGTGCTTTGACGGAGGTTTGAAATGAATCAGTTTAAGGAATTCAAGGTTGAGTACAAAGACGAGGGCAACGGCTCCCTTGAAGGATACGCTTCAACCTGGATAAGGCAGCCGGATTCTTATGGCGATGTCGTGAAGAAAGGCGCGTTCACCCGAACCCTAAAAGAACGTTGGAACGGCGGAAAGGGTATTCCACTCCTTTGGGCTCATCAGATGGACTCACTTTCGTCCTATATCGGGAAAGCCGATGCGGATGAGGATGATAAGGGGCTTCATTTCGTGGCTTCTTTCGACGATACGCCCGAAGCACAGAGGGTGAGAGGACTCTACAAGGACGGAAGGCTGTCAAAGTTCAGTTTTGCCTTCGATGTGAGAGACGCCGGCGTGGTTACGCTGGAGGACGGAGTGAAGGCGAACGAACTGAGAGACCTTGATCTTTTTGAGATATCGTGCGTATGCGTTCCGGCGAACGATGATGCCGGAGTTGTTGCGGTCAAGTCCGAAGAATCAGTCAAGAATACAGTTAATGTCACGGTCATTCCGGAGCTTGACGAAAAAGCCTGGAACGAAATCCTTGAAAAGACCGGCAAGCGCAACAGCAAGAAAGATGAGGATGCGATTAGGGAAGCAATCGCAAATATGGAAGGTGCTATCACGACCCTTCGTGGCGTGTTAGACGAAGCAGATGGAGAATCCGACGGAAAGGACGATCCCGAAGACAACCCGAAAGGGGAGGATCAGAAGGAAAGCAATCCGGAGAAGGCTCGACTGCTGGAATACATCAAAAACATGAATCTTATGGAGGAATGAAAAATGAATCTTAAAGAAAACCTTAAAACTTCACAGGCAGAACTTCAGGGACTTAAGTCCGGGATCGAGTCCGGCGATGCTGAGGCCATCAAGAGAGCCGGCGAGCTCACTTCACAGATCGAGAACCTTAAGGAGCAGATTAAGACCGCAGAGAAGGCTGCTAATCTTCTTTCCCAGATCGGAAACGACGAGGACGAGCAGGCTGGCGCAGAGAGCGGCGTTAAGGCAAAGAACCTTGGCGAGAACCTTGTGAACGCAGTTAAGAGCGCAGCTCCCGGAAAGCGTTTCACCGTAAATGCCCCCGAGTTTGGAAAGGCCTACAACGATGTTCAGAAGACGCCCTCTACAAGTGGCGTGAGCGATTTTGCTACCGATCTTGACTACAACGTAGTAACTGGCGCTCGCACGGCTCTTGTCATTAGAGACCTTTTCGGTTCTGAGACTATCAGCGGAAGCACACTGAAGTTCCTTGTTGAGGGCGCTCTTGAAGGAGATGGCGCGAAGGTAACAAACGAAGGTGCTTCAAAGGCTCAGCTTCACTTTGCGGATCCCACACCCGTGACCGTATCCCTCAAGAAGATCACCGCATTCATTAAGGAGTCCGATGAGTACATTAGTGATTATCCCTTCCTTGCTTCTGCGGTCAATGGCCGTCTTCTTTATCAGCTCGCTCTTAAGGAGCAGAACGAGCTGACATCCGACCTTCTTGGAACATCCGGCATCCAGACGGGCGACATCGTTTCCGGAAACACCACGAACGACCTCGCAGAGCGCATCCTTAAGGCGATCAGCGATGTTCAGGAAGAGAGCGGATTCGCTGCTGATGTCATCGTGATGAACCCCTCTACATGGTTCACCCTCAGAAGCGCAAAGGACAGCAATGGCCAGTATTATGGCGGCGGATTCTTCGGCGCTCAGAACGCGCCGAACCTTTGGGGCACTCCTGTATGCGTAACAACCGCTGTGACATCTTCTCAGATCATCGTTGGCGCATTCAAAACCTGCGGCTCTGTTGTTACAAAGGGTGGCGTTTCTGTTGAGATGACAAATGCTGACCAGGATGATTTCATTAAGAACCTCATGACGATCAGGGCTGAGGAGAGACTTGCCCTTGCAGTTCGCCGTCCGGCAGGCTTCAAGGTTCTCACAAGCTACACCTACACAAAAGGTTCTGCTGGCGATAAGGCACAGTCCGGCGTGACATACTACTCGCAGAGCGGAAGTGCTGGCGCGTATGTTTACACCGCAGTTCCCGCATCCGAAATCACTGTCGGGACAACCGATGTGTCCGGATACTATACCAGGGCATAAGGATTTGATCCGGGGGCGGCATTCCCGTCCCCGGCTTTACCTTTAAGGAGATAAAGCAATGAAAGACTATATCTGGCATGGGAAACAGTACCAGTTTGACGAAGCAACGGCTCCCGCTGACGCCGTTCCGGCGGATGAGGTAGCGCTGACACCCGTCAAGAAGGTTGTTGAAACCGTCAAAAAGGTACTTGAGCCCAAAGAAAAAGCAGTCGAGCAGCCTAAAAACAAGGCAAGGGAGACGAAAAAGAAATGAGTCTTGTCACGAACTGGGGATACAATTTAACCGACGAACAGCTCACCGCGCTTCCGGATCTGATGACGGCGGAAGAATTCGCAACCTATACGGCGGGCAAATATGCCGGAGATACCCGTATTGCGTCCGAAATTAAAGCCGCATCACAAGCCATCCGGAATTATTGCGGATGGCACATCTATCCTTCTTTGGCGTGTTCTATGACAGAGCGTCTGCTTTATGGCGACGGAAGGACAAAGCGTGTCGGTGATGATCTTATGATCCAGCTCCCCGCAAGGTTCGTGACAGCGATCAGTTCTGTAACCATAGACGATGTTTCTTTCACGGACTTCTATTTTGACCAGAACGGAATTGTTCACGTTTTTGATATTCCCGATTTGACCCGCAAGAGCGAAGTGATTATAGCTTACACCGCAGGCGTTTCTGATGCGCTTATGGACTCCGTCAAGGAGCTTTTGGTGCACAGAGTAAGCCATGCGGCTTCGGCTTCTGACGGCGTGACAAGTGAAACCGCCGGAGGAATGTCTGTCACTTACAGTGCAGGCTGGGCGAATACGGCAAGAGCCTCATCACTTCCGGATGATAGCAAGGACACGCTGGCACCGTTCAAGGTGCAGGGGGTGTTCTGATGATGGTGAGCTTTGCGACGAAAACCGTTGTCAGGATCCGTCCGGGGACGATTACGGAGCGTGGCACGACTTATCCCGACTGGGAAAACGCGACAGAGGAAAACATTCCGAATTGCGTATTGACCTGGAACGACACCTCAATGAATCAAGAGGGGCGTGTTTTGGGAATCGGTGATAGTCGCGTGCTCTATGCTCCGCTTACCGCAGACATCAAAGAGGGCGATCGGATCCGTTACGGAACAAAGACCTACGAAATAGAGGGTGATCCAATGGACTGGGAATCACCCACGGGAGCGCTCGATCACTATGTGATTAACCTTAAGAGGTATGAAGGATGAGCACAAAGATCGAATTCATTTCACAAGGCTTCAAGGATATCCTCTTCAGCCCCGGAACAAGGGAGCTTGTTCAAGGCATTGCTGACGATATCTGCGACAGAGCCAATATGGATGTTCCCGAAGGCTTTGAGTCCAATGTGCAAGCCGGTGGCTACGGCGGAGGGCGTTATATCGCCTTCGTCCGAACCGCAACCAACGAAGCAGCGCTTGAAGAATCCGAAAACATGACGCTTACAAAGGCGGTGAGAGCATGACAATCGAAAGAAGCATAGATATCGCCGATGTTGTGAGAGGGGCGTTGTCTAACCACATGACGGCCTATTGCGTCATTCCGGCGAAGGTCACGGCTCCGTTTGTTCGCGTCACGGCAGCAGGCGGATACGAAAGAAACAAGATTGATACATTTACTGTCGGGATAGAGGGTTATGCGAAGCGTGACGGGCAGGCGTGTGAGCTGACAAGAAACGCTGTCGGTATCTTGAAAAAGGTTGCTTCGGAGCAAACCACGGCAATCCGACTCGTCAGAGAAATCACGAAACCCGTACTTTACCCCGACCCGATTCGTCCTGATCTCGTGCGGTACAGGACGACTCTTTTTATTACCGCACATCTTGAAACTGTTGATATCACATAAGGAGGTACAAAATGCCTGAAAGCATTATACTTGGTACCGGTACAGATGCGTCAACCGGCTACTTTTTCCACGCGCCCGCAAATACGGCGCTTCCTACTGATCCCACGGCGACTCTTCCTTCTGCTTGGGAGAAGGTCGGCTACATCACGCAGGACGGAATCACGTTCGGCTTGGATAGGTCAACAACCGACCTGAAGGATTGGGCGAACAAGGTCCGCAGAACCATTATGACTGATCACAACGAAACCGTTCAGGCTCCGATCATGGAGACAACCGAAGAGACCATGAAAGTGATCTTTGGTGAGGATAATGTGACCGTAACGGCGGCTACATCGACAGCCGGAAAGAAGGTGTCTGTCAATCTTTCAACATCTTCCCTTCCGGATCCCGAAGCATTCCTGTTCCTCATGAAGGACGGCGACAATGTCGTTATGCTTGGATGCAAGAAGGGACAGGTCACGGAGCTCGGCGATGTCACAATGGCTCCCTCGGATGCCATTACTTGGACAACCACGATCAAGGGGCTTGATGACGGCTGGGTTCTTCTGACAGATGACGGCATACCCACAACATGATCTTGAAAGGAGAAGGGGATTATGTACGAAACAAGTGTTGTATCCGGCGAAAAACATCCTAAGCATTGCATCAAGATAGGGGAGAAGGCTTACGAAGCCCCTTTGATGGGTGATGTTCCCTATGACGAACTCAACAGGATCCTTGATGGGACAGAAGACAAGGCTCCGCTTGAGCACTACAAAATGTTTCTTGAAAAGCATTTACCCAAGAAGCTGGTCGCAGGGCTTTCTGTGAATCAGCTTCGGATGATCCAGTCGGATTGGGCGAAGTATTCAAGAGATGCAATGGGTATCACGCCGGGGGAATCATAAGCCTTGCGGGGTTCGTAAAAGACCACAGCAAGGCGGTAGAAGCCGACCTTATGCGGTATGGCTACACTTTAGACGATATCGGGCGCTCGCTTCCATGGCGGGCGCTCGGTTCTTTTATCAAGAATTTACAGCCGGACAGCGCCCTTGCATACGAGCTCGATCCAAAGACGAGCCAATGGGCGACTGCACGGCAGACAAATATCATCCTCGCCGACATCTTCGATATGCTTGCCATCATAAACGCCAATTTGATGGCGTTCGGCGGCAAGAAACCGAAGAAACCCACGGAATATCCAAGACCGTGGCGCGAAGACGAGAACAAGGAAACAAGACACTTCGGAAAAGACCCTCTGCCTATTGCAGAGCTCGATGAATGGCTCGAAAGGAAGAGAAGACATGGCTGAAAATATTGAAGTTGCAAAAGCCTATGTGACCATCATCCCCTCAATGGAGGGCTCCCAAAAGACCATAACCGAAGAGCTGACAGGAATGACCGAACCGGCGGCGGAAAAGGCCGGACAGACTACAGGGAAAAGCCTCGGTACTTCGATAAGCAAGGGCATTACAGCGGCGGGCGTAGGCATCACGGCGGCAACGACGGGGCTTATCGGTGGCTCTTTTGCCGCATGGAAAGAAGTCGATGCGGCCGCTGACACCATAGCAATCAAGACCGGAGCTGTCGGTGAAAACCTCGAATCCATGACCGACATGATGAAGGACATGGCCGGGGAAATTCCGATCTCTTTTCAGGAAGCCGGAGACGCTATCGGTGAGGTCAACACAAGGTTCGGAAGTACCGGAGACGAACTGAAGGACCTTTCAAAGCAGTTCGTTAAGTTCTCAAGGCTGAACGGAACGAATGTATCAGGATCTATCGACAAAGTCTCAAAGGCTATGGCGGCGTTTGGGATGGACGCAGAAGAGGCTTCCGGATTCCTCGATGACCTGAATGTTGTTGGACAGAATACAGGTGTAAATGTTGACACCCTTGCCGAACAGGTGGCGAAGAACGCGGCATCCTTCAAAGAATTCGGCATGACCGCCGGAGACGCGGCGAACTTCCTTGGAGAGTGCGATAAGAACGGTCTTGATGCCACAACGGCGGTGACTGGTCTTAGAACCGCCATGAAAAAGAGTGCCGCAGACGGGCGCTCCATGAACGACGCCTTAGCTGACTTCTCCGCATTGATGCACTCAAACTCATCCGAAGCAGAGAAACAGGCTGCGGCGTATGAGCTATTCGGTTCTCGTGCCGGAGCGGCAATCTATAACGCGTTCTCTGAAGGCACAATGACAATGGCGACCTTCACGGAGTCTCTTGGAGATACCGCAGGGAGCGTGTCAACAACCTTTGATACGATCCTCGACCCGACAGACCAGATGACCTCTGTGATGAACGATCTGAAGTCAGTCGGAGCAGACCTTTTCAGCGTACTTGGAGAGCTTTTAGTCCCTATCCTGCAACACCTTCGGGATGCTGTGAAGGGCTTGAAAGAGTGGTGGGACGGACTTGACGAAGGCACGAAAGAGACAATCGGAAAATTCATAGAGTTCGCGGCAGTTGCCGGACCCGTTCTGATCGTAGCCGGAAAGCTCGGAGGGGCATTCAGCAGCCTCCTTGGAAACCTCACGGGAGGAGGGAGCGGCGGCGGTCTGATCGGCGGCATCAAGAGCCTTGTCGGCGGTATCAAGGGCATCATCGAGCACGGTGGAGCCGGAGCAACCGCATTAAAAGCCCTCGGGACTGTCGGAGCGGCAGCAGGCGCGGCGGTCGGTGGCTGGTTTATCGGTGGAAAAATCTCTGACGAGCTCTACAAGATGGGTGTCTACGGCGAAGATGTAGCCGGAGTCCTTGATGATTGGTTCAAGCAGGATTATGGCCAGAGAGCCGTTACCCTTGCAGAGACAATCGGGCAGGAGTTCAACTACTGGGCTGACGATGTCAAGAGATATTGGCACGAAGTGTTCCATCCCGAAGACGCTCCGAAGTGGAAACAGGAAGGCTATAAGAGCGCAACTGACTACTACCACGCAATCCTTGAGAAGACGGGTGCTTGGGAAGAGCAGACGATAGACGAATACGGCAATGTTGTAACTGTCATCCACACCAAGAACTCTGAATTAAAGAATGACACAGTAAAGACCATAAACGAACTCACCGACGCAACAAAGTCGTCATTCGCCGGTCTTCCCTCCTCTGTTGCTGATTCTTTAGCGAGCACAAACAGCAAGCTACAAGAATTTGAATCGCAGGGCGTGACATCGTTCTGTGATGCGACTAAATCTTCTCTCGCCGGTGTGCCTTCTGCGGTGGCTGATGCAATGGCTGAAGCCAATAGAAACATCGCACTTTCGATGGAAGATGCGGCGGAGTCGGTCAACTACATGATGGGACAGCTTGGAAGGCTTAAGAGTGCTACCAAGTCAAGCCTTGCGGGCATCCCGTCAAGCGTCCTTGACAAGATATCCTGGCACGCCTCGGCATCTATCCGCCCGGAAGTGTTCACCACGCCACAAGTCATCGGTGTCGGTGACGCCCCTGAGCCGGAAATCCTTATGGGACAGTCAATGCTTCTTAAAGCGCTTCAGGGCAGATCGGAAGGTCAAATCACCCTGAATGTCTACCCGTCACAGGGCATGGATGAAAAAGAACTCGCACAGTATATAATGCGCGAGCTGGAATTTGCTAAATCGAGAAGGGCGGCTGGAATAGCATGATGGATACAAGTATAAGGGCTTGTTTCAACTGGAACGGCATGAATTCGGGAGACTTCGGGATATATGTTCAGAAGTCTCCGAAGCTCACCAGAGCCGCAAGGAAGATGCAAGTCGTAGATGTCGCCGGACGAAACGGAGCGCTCGTATTTCCCCAGAAGGCGTGGAACAATGTAGCGCGGAGCTATGCCGTTTTTACCGGAGAAAAGACCTGGGACGCAGAGAGGAACTTCGACGCAATCATCGAATGGCTCTCCGCTGAAGGATATTGCAGGCTTGAAGATGATTTTGAGCCGGATGTTTTCAGACTGGCATACTTCGCCGGATCTATTGACATCACAAACCTCTTCGGAGAGACAGGGCAGGCGACCATTGATTTCAACTGCAAACCGCAGAAGTTCTTGAAGAGTGGAGAGAAAGCCATTTCTTTCAGCTCCGGTGGCGGAACGCTCCGGAATCCGACAGGCTTTGAAGCAAAACCCCTCATCACGGTATATGGTTCGGGATCCGGAACAATATCAGTTGGTGGCACATCCGTCTCAATATCCTCGATCGGAACTTCCGTGACGCTGGACTGTGAAAACATGGACGCCTACAACGGCTCAACGAACAGAAACAACACCATCGCGGCGTCATCCTTCCCGGTGCTTGCTTCGGGTGACAACACCGTGACGCTAACAGGCGGCGCTACTTCAGTTTCTATTGTTCCTCGCTTTTGGAGATTGTAATGAAAATCTTTGAGAATACAGCGACAACATTCACCACAAACGGACTCGGGCCCCTGCCGGACGCAACCAGCGCAGTGGTCACAGAGGAGATCAACGGCATCTTTGAGCTTCAGTTTGAATATCCCATCACCGGGCTTCACTATGCCGAAATCAAAAGAAACAGGCTTGTAGTGTGCAAGCCGAACCACTACGATCCGGAGCAAGCGTTCCGCATCTATTCAATTTCAAAGCCGATAGGCGGTATCGTGACAGTCAATGCGAGGCATATTGCCGCGTCCGACCTTCCCGGCATCATTCTGAAACCGCCGACAATCTATCCGGGATATCTGAACGGCCCTTCGGCAGTTCAGACCTTCCTGAATACATCATCAAACTATCTCAATACAAACAATTTCACATTCGCGATAGAACCGACATCATCAAATTACTGCAAAGTCCCCGTGCCAATGTCGGTGTGGGAGCTTATGGGCGCGGATGAGTATCAGATGCTCAACGCCTTCGGCGGAGAGTATCAGTTCAACAACTTCGCTGTGACCTTAAAGACTGCAAGAGGGCAGAACAGGGGCGCAACGCTCCGATATGGCAAGAACATCACGGACTTTCGACAGGATGAGAGCATCGAGGAAGTTTATACAGGCGTTTATCCTTACTACTACAACGAGGACAATGGGCGCGTGATCGGCGATGTTCAGAGCGCGGGAACATTCAACTACTCGAAGATCATGCTCCTTGACTGCTCCGGTGTGGATTGGTTCGACCTTGGATACCAGAACGCGACAGACGATCAGGGCAATCCGAAGTATGAAGGCGCACCGACAAAGCAGATGCTTAATACTTACGCGCAGGATTACATCGCCAAAAACAATGTCGGAACGCCCGAAGTTTCAATGACCATATCCTTTGTTGACCTCAAGAGGGCCGGAGAACTCGATACAGTAGCAGAGCTTTCGAGGGTTCAGTTGGGCGATACGGTCAAGATCGTCTTTCCGGAGCTCCTCGACTCCACGGCAGAGGCAGAGTGCACCAAAACGGAATACGATGTCTTAACCGACTCATACGAGAGCATCACGCTGGGAGACCGGACGAAGAACGCCGCTGATTCTTTGGCGTATGAAGCGAAGGTTGTAAGTGCTCTCGATCAGCAACAGGACGGACTTACAATTAAACTTCAAGCCACGAAGGACGGTCTTGAATCCGAGGTCAGCAGGGCAGCAGGCACAGAGGCGGAGCTTTCGTCAAGGATCACTCAAACCGCCACCGCCATCTCAACAGAGGTCACGAACCGGCAGGCCGGCGATGCTTCCGTCCTTCAACAGACCGCAAGCGCAATCTCAACAGAGGTCACGAACCGAAATAACGCGATATCTTCCGCCATTACACAGCTGGCAAACAGCATCTCGCTCTCCGTAACAAATCAAGCAAAACAGTCAATTATTACATTGACCGGAGAGGACATCACGGCACAGTCGCAAATAATTAAGTTCACTGGAAATGTAGTCTTCGCTTCCGATCTGTCAACCTCCGGAAGCACGACAATAAACGGCGACAACATCTCCACCGGAACCGTAAGCGCCGACAGAATTGACGCCAACAACCTTAAGGTCAAACAGCTTGAAGCCGGAACGAACACCCACGGCGGGACTAATTACAGTTTCAAGGTGGCGACAGACGGCACGGTCTCTGGAAACGGACATGATATCTGGGTAAACGATATGGTATGTGTCAATGACAGAGTCCAAGCAGATTCGATCACGGTGGGCGGATATAGTGGCTCCGGATACACTTCATACCTTTACGATAGCATGGCTTTTCGCTCGCACGGCTCTTCCCCGCAGCCATATGCCTATTGTCAGAGCGCGAACACTGTAAGCTTCAGCTGGACATCAAATCACGAGCTGGAAGTATATATCGACGGTAGCAGGATCGGAAAATTAACAATCACATAAGGAGGAACAAATGGCATCAGGTACTTACACGCCGACCGGAATAGTGCATCACACTTCGGTCGATTTTACCCTGCGGCAGATATCCGAAGCCGTGCATCTGGTACAGGGAGACGCAACGCTCCCAGTCATAGCGGTGGATATGTATGCCGACGGACAGGCCTACGCCGTGCCGTCAACGGCCACAGTCAATTTCAGGCTGAATAAGAAGGACGGAACATACATCTACAACCCCGCTCTGGGCGTCAATTCAGCCCGAACCACGGCATATATTGAGGTTACACAGCAGACTTGTGCGGTGGACGGAGAGTTTTGTCCCGAAATCGAAATAGCAGACGGAACGGAAATCGCCGGATCCTCGAAGTTCAAGATGATAGTCGAGCCGTGTGCCGTTCAAGAGGGGATGGTCGAAAGCTCCTCCGAAGGTCACGCACTCATTGAGTATGCTTCCGACTCCCGCAAATGGGCTGAGGGCAAAGACCTCGACGGAAACGATGTCACATCGAGCGAGCCGCAGTATCACAACAATGCTAAATACTGGGCGAATGAAGCGAATGTGACCATAGCAGTCGGAACAACCACAACCGCAAGCGACCCGACAACGCCGGCAAGTGTGACAAATAGCGGAACAAGCAAAGATGTGGTCTTGAATTTCACGATTCCGAGAGGTTTGCAGGGCGAACAGGGCATACAGGGTATTCAAGGTCCGCAAGGAATCCAGGGCGAACCCTTCGAGTTTTATAGGGTTTACGCCTCCGTGGCGGCTATGGAAGCGGATGCCGCAAATGTCCCCGAGGGCAAGTTCGTTCTCATAAACACGAACGACGTTCAGGATCCCGACAACTCGAAGATGTATGTCAGGAACAGCGAGGAACAAACAGGCTTCAGATACTTAAACGACCTTTCCGGTGCCGCCGGTATTCAAGGGCCTCAGGGTATTCAGGGTATTCAGGGCGTTCAGGGCGATACCGGAAACGGGATCAGCTCGGTCACAAAGACAAGCACCAGCGGACTGACCGACACCTACACGATCCTCTTCACGGACGGAACATCTACGACCTTTGATGTGGAGAACGGGAAAGGTATTTCAACTATTGCCAAAACAAGCACATCGGGGCTTGTGGATACCTACACCATCACATTCAACGACTCAACGACGCAGACCTTCACCGTCAACAACGGAAACGGTATCGCATCAATCACGCTGACATCCGGAAGCCACATCGCCGGGCAGTATGACACTTACACCATAACCTATACCAATGGAACGACCTCGACATTTCAGGTCTACAACGGAGCCAACGGCGAAGGCTCCGGGGATATGGAGAAGAGGATCTATGATACCGATGACGATGGAATTGTTGACAACTCCGAAGCGCTTCAAGGTCACGCAGCGTCATACTTCGCTACGGCATCCGACCTCACAAGCCACGAAGGCAACACAACAGCCCACATTACGGCGACAGAAAGGACGCTCTGGAACGGATACGGCGATGAACTGTATTCGCTCCCGAAGTTTACGGCGACGCTCTCCTCATCCGGCTGGACGGATCAGACAGGCTACTACACACAGACCGTTAATGTCACTGGAATGACATCATCCCTGATCCCGGCGGTCTATCTCGTGACCACGGCAGGGGCGAAGGACGAAGACCTTGCAGAAGCCTTCGGGCATCTATACAGGGTTGAGAGTGGATCCGGAACACTTACTTTCTATGCGGACGAAGAACCGACAGAAAACATATCACTCGCAGGATTTATGATTAAGGAGGCATCTTAATGGCACAGGGGATTTTGATTGGCGCAGGCGGTGGCGGTGGCGGTGTCGCCCGGATCAGAAACATCGAGGTAACAACCGCCCCCACAAAGACATCATACACAGCAGGCGAGACACTTGACCTCACCGGAATAGTGGTCAAAGCGAACTGGACTTCGGGGCTTGCGGTGGACATCACAAGTGAATGTACTTTCAGTCCGGCAGCAGGAACTACCATATATGAGGACACAACGGCTATCGCCATATCATATACAAATAGCGGAACGACCTATACGACCACACAGGCCATCACCGTTCAGAGAGTCCTCACGGGGCTTCGGGTGGATACAGAGCCCACCACAAGCTATGTAGCGGGGCAGGCGCTCGACCTTTCCGGCGCGGTTGTATCGGCGGTATTCTCTTCGGGTCGCTCCGTAGTGGTGGCGGCTACACCTTCAATCGCTGACGGAACGATTATTTACGAGGATACGACCTCTCTCACTTGGTCATATACCGAAAATGGTGTTACCCAGACCGCAACGACCATCCTCACAGTTCAGAGGGTGCTGCAGAGCATTTCCGTCACAACCCAGCCGACAACAACGACCTATAAGAGCGGAGACACGATCGATACGACAGGAATGGTCGTTACTGCAACCTACAACAGGTCAACCGACACCGTGACCGGCTATACGGTAAGCCCCGCAACGGCAGGCTCGACAGAAGGCACGCAGACAGAAACCGTCTCCTATACAGAGAATAGCGTAACGAAGACGGCGGTTTTCTATGTGACTATCAAGAATATGTCGATCTACGGCGTTGAATGGGACGGCTCATCCTCGACAACATTGAGCAGAACCGATGCGGCGGCTTCCTTCACGAATCCCGTGCCGTATGTTTCCGGCTCGAATAACTATGGCTCGCCGTTTGATAGCCTTATGCCGTGGTCGGGAATCGAGAGAGTGACCGTATCGGCAGCAGGGGAACTCGTAAAGATTCCCAAATTTTGGTACAAGACCACCTTCTCAGGAAGCACCTTCAAGCTCCAGATCGCGGACGGCGAGGCAGACGGCTTCTCTGTCGCTCCGGCGTTTATGGATAGGGGTGATGGCAAGGGCGAGAGAGACTATGTCTATGTTGGGCGCTATCATTGTTCTTCGTCAAACTGGAAATCAGCAACAGGCGTGACCCCAAAAGTAAGCGTCACAAGAGATGCGGCGCGCTCCGGCATCCACGGACTCGGGAACGATGTGTGGCAGTGGGATTACGCAATGTTAATCACCATTCAGATGCTCTACCTTGTCGAATATGCAAACTGGAATGTTCAGGCGACTATCGGCGGTGGGTGCTCACAGACTACGTCAACATCTTCTGCGGTATTCAACTGCGGGGGCACTGATTCGATGCCGTATCACACCGGAACAGTCAGCGCA